>Ga0307517_10015182_pt1 | contig 10255 bp, 8 predicted proteins | sample 23_EM_MG_FD_194515 | JGI IMG/M metagenome (GOLD analysis project Ga0307517, IMG submission 194515) | Populus trichocarpa ectomycorrhiza microbial communities from riparian zone in the Pacific Northwest, United States - 23_EM | ecosystem: Host-associated > Plants > Roots > Unclassified | place...
AACCAATATCAATTTTTATCCTTGTAAAATAGAAAAAAAAAACTAAGAAAATGATAAAAGAAGAGCAATTAAATTAAAAAAACGAGGATCAAAATTAGATAAAGAAAAATAACTGAAATAAAATATTAAGAAATAAAATTAAAAAAATAAACAAATAAAAAACACGGCGGACAATGGCCACTTGTTGGCATGTGCATACTTTTTGTTTTTATTATTATTTTTATTTAAAAGACTTATTTGCTCCTAGTTTTTCATAAAATATGAATTTTTTTATAAAATTTTTCTTTACACATCAATTTCATAAAATAATTAGTTTGTTAAAATTAAAATAACTAACTGAATTAAAAACTAAAAAAAAAAATATTTATGTATATACTAACCTCGAACTTTCTAAACCAAGCATCAATCATATGCTTCTATTCAAGATTTTTAGAAACCTAACTCCATTAAAACAAAGACATTTTCATCAATGATTTCATCATGCGAGTAGCCTTCATATTTGTAAATCTAAAATTTCATTCATTCATTAAAATTAATTATTAAGAAATTATTCATTGTTGTTTTTTTTTCGTGCAGGAAAGAAAAACAATTTACATGTTGTGGTCAAGTTTCCATTGAGCAATTTACTTCCCAATATATACATCCTATTAAAAAAGGACACTCCCTCTGCGAGTCATCCTCGCACTCGACGAGCTTGCGTCGAGAAAGAGTTCATGTGCCCAAGGTGCCTAGTCATGATCGGCAACTAGCAGCTCATGGTCATCAGAAGTGCTGCTAAAAGAACCAACACCCCTCATGTTTGTATTATTGTCCAATGACCTTCTCTTTATCATCTAAAGAAATTAAGTATAAAAAAATAATAACATTATCATTATATCCTATTTTAAAAAAATTAGTGGTACCTCTCATATACAAAAAACAAACAAAAATTTTATTACTTGCAAATATATATCAATAAATAAAACAACAAACCACTTAATTTATTTATAACTAATATTTAATTTAAAAACATTCCAAAAAATTAATCAACATCTTAACATCCTAATACACTTTACAACTATCGCATATTATTATTATCAAAATAAAATACATTCTATCATCATGACATTCAATTTTAAACATAATAACATCGTCTCAATTACCAATTTACATAATTATATTATTTTTTTATATTACCACACATAACCATAACATGTAATTTCTATTAGAAATCTACATTTACTCATTTTTAATCAAACCTAAACATGTCTTAACATCATTAAAATACCAAAATTAAATACATTTACTCAATTTCCTAATTTCCCAACATGGCCGGCCACAAAACAATTCAATTTCTCCATTTTTGGTTTTTCATTTCCCTAATTTAACCCTGTAACAAGTCATATACATCCCAAACTATAAACAATATGCATAATTTAGCATTTCCTCCAAATATTATAACCCCCAAAAATCCCTAAGCATGGGTGGCCTTAAAATTTTCAATTTCTTTAATTCAAGTCTTAACCGTGTTATCTATCCTAAAACTAACCAATATTCACCCATTTTTACTTTTCCAAACACATTCATTCATGTGGCCTATGGCACACTTTGTGCATCGCCATTGATGGTCGTGTATATGCATTTAGTGGGAATCAGTTTGCACAACTGGGAACTGGATCTGACCAGGGTGAGGTATACAACTGACATTGCAGTTTTATGCTGCTGTTAACAAACTTGCTTGAGTAGTGTTTTGTTTGTGATCATCTACACAGTTTACGTATTGACTAATTCAATTGAAAGAAATTCATTAGCAACTGAGGCATTTGCAAGTCTATCTCCGAGTATACCAAGACTTTTGGATGCTCCATGTCTGGAGAGTAAGCAGGCGAAGATGGTTTCATGTGGAGCTCGACACAGTGCTATTCTAACAGGTACAAGTCAATATTGGAATCGTCCACGAGAGTTCCTTTTTCAGCTCTTTTCCGGTTTATTTTGACAGTGCTCTATGCTGATGAGGGGATTAAGATTTTTATTAGAAAGCAACCGCACTAGAAATTCTATCTAGTAAACTGGCACGTAATTAGTGAAAGACATTCATGTGATTGGTAGGAGCTTATAGATGTAGCCACACAGTTCCATCAGAAAAGCATTGATAGTGCTTTTTCCTATTCTTTTCACTTGAATTGGAGGAATCCTTTATCTGATAAAGTTCCATGATGATGCAACAATGAAACCAGCATGGCCTATTGTTTGTAGCTGTATGCATATATCATGAGCTTGTTTTTACGCTCTGAAGCACGAGCTGACTCTGCTCTCTCTCTCTCTGTCTCGCTCTCGGTGATTTCGAAGAGGATGGCCAAGTATTTTCCTGGGGATGGAACAAGCATGGCCAGGTACTACTGTTCTGTGTTTCGTGATAGAAATTGCGGTGCTATATGCATACCTTTAGCTAACATCGTAGAAATTTGTTATATTGGTTACGTACAGCTTGGCGTGGGTGATTCAATGGATCGTAACATTCCTTCTTAAATTCCCATCGAAGGTTGTCGACCAAAAAGTGTTGCATGTGGCTGGTGGCTCACATTATTGCTAGCTGAAACACCCCTGAAATCCTAGGTTTGTTGAAACAAGTGGAAAGTTGGCAGTTTTTGCTAGGTTCCTTTGCCTGGATCATTTTCCTTTATTGTAACTTTCCTTTTCTAAGCAAGTTTGCTTTGAATATACGTGACATTTTACGTTTCATGTACAATGTACATAACATGCGAGCATGCTTCTACGTTCCCCTTTCTCAGAATTAATTCAGCTCTAACGAAGCATTACATTTGCAAGAACAAGCTCTCTTCATTTGTACACAAACCATCACTCCTTGTAATAATACAACAGCAGTTCGAATTACGTATTTTAAAATAAAAAGAACATTTAGTTTGATGAGAAACACAACTGCCCCTCATATCCAGGTTTTCTAATAAAATCTCATCTAACGGGCCGAGGATGCATCAAATCTTGCCAGATATAGAACTCCTTTTCCTCTGCAAAAGCTGCATCAGCGGCCAGAATATGTCCAGTCTATGGAAACCTTTGCAAGCCTGAGTACATTTGCAGATGTTTAAATATGTTGGCAATTGTTACAAATGCACATGATGTCAGGAATGATTCTATTAGAATCCAATTACCTCAACAATGAAATGAGCCCATGTGTTACTTAATCGACTTTCCATCACGCCCTTCAGGATGGTCAAATCTAGACTGCGGATCACCTGGGCTATCTCCAAGAAAACGCCACGATCATTGCAAAGCATCTGCAGCAGATGCTAGTTAGCAAATCCTTGTAAAGCATACAACATTTCCGTTAGAAAATTTAAAATTGCAGGACCTACCTCTATGAGGAGGTGTCCTGGGTATGCAAGGTCTTCCACAACAATAGGACATATCTGTAGATCATTTCCAAATTCAAAGGCCCAGCTTTTCCCACTTTGGATATTCACATTGGTTTCAGACAATCTGCAGTTCTTGCGATCAGCAACCTGTAGGCATGTCAGTTCAATCATAGTGAATTTCAGTTACACAATACAGAGTAACCTAATCACTGCAGTGAGTTCTCTTTTTTATTAATAGCTGTTTTGCCCTGTTAGCATAATATGTTGCGTTTGATATTAATTTTCATTTTTTTTCAACCGAGTTCGGACCCAAACTAACTGCTTCCTCATCATGCACTGTCATCAGACTTCACTGGCCTTTGTTATTTTGCACAAACTATAGTGAAATACTCATCCTGGTCCAACAAGACCTGACCTAGTCGAACAAGGATCAGGTCCATGGGATGCATCATATTGTCAATAGATTTCAATGGATGCTCGTAGCTGACATTCTAGGTATGGGTTAATTAAGTTTAATCTATTGAATACCTAAAAAGAAATTGTGCATTGCCTACTTATGACCTAACTCGATTACAATACACAGCTGTGACGTGCATAAATGGGTGTTTGAGGCTTTCTGCACCTCTAATCAGAGCCATTTGCTCATTTGAACTTCGAACTTCTACCGACTTTGAAAGACCATGCTCTAGATCAGCATCAATTTTTCCAAATCCAGGAAATCTCTCTCCTGGTCTCTGAACAACTTTTCTCTAAGTAATTTTGAGTATGTAGCCAATGCTGTCCGTAAAATAAAAGAACACCATTAATAATATTTCATCTACACTGAATATGACTAGACCAATTTGGATCAAGTGTAAGATCTATTGCTCTGCGATTTTCCTTTTCCCTATTTTCTGGGATGAGAAAACTTAAATCATTCTCATTTACAATGTTGACCAACTAAGCTTGCAGCAGTAGGATGCTATCTTATGAATGTCCCAAGTTTTTTCTTTTCTTTTAGTTTGACTGCCAAGAGTATCCTTAAGCCAGCTTGCACATCAACCAATACTAAATCATCTTCCCAGGTAATTTTAAACACTTCCCACATCGATCTGGTGCTTCTAGGTGAATAAATTCCTCGAATGCTAGCTCCAAGGATTGAATTCAGAAAGTCAAAGAATGGAACAAAACTCCTTGACCACCAATTATTCTCAAGTTGATTACAGCTTAATAACACATCTAATGGTTTTCTCCACAATAAAAAAAAAAGAAGACAAAATAGCACATTTAATGGTACTAATTGGTGCAAGTAATTTGACTGGCAAAACCAAAGCATTGCCAAGAGACTGATCGACATGAAGCATCTATGAGACCTGAAGTGACTTCACATACCTCTTGATGCACCCACTGCCTCAATTTCTCGGCCTGGTCAGTCACACTTCTTAAATACTGCATGTGCTTTATGGTTTGATCCAAGAGGCCATCAATGCTACACTGCATTTACCACACCACACCAAGCAAACTTATATACAGAATATGAAAAACATGTGAGATGACTCTGAAGTACACAGAAACCCAAGAAACCTCACCTTTGAACCATTTGGGACAAGCTCCCTCAGCTCCTTTACCCGGTCCTGGATCAGCTGCCTATCCCTTGGCCTTGGCTTTTGGTTTTCACCAGGTCTGGCCCTTCTTCTGGCTACATTTGACATCTTCTGGCCTTTCCAAGGGTGCTTGTAACTTTGATCCTTTTCCTGTTGTTCCTGGTCAAAAATTGTACTCATCATGCTATCTAAAGCAGCTGTAGTATCAGTATTTCCACTTCCAGATATACATACAGATGCTAGATGGTTCCATGGTGCCAAATCATCCCCCACCAAGGTTCTTGTTTGAAATTGGTTTTGAGAAGTAGCAAGAAGGTGTCCTGACAACCTTTCAGATGACTTCAAACTATGGGATCTGTTAGAAGACGCATTATCTGAACTACTATATGAATTGCCAGCCACTGGTTCCAGCAGAAACTCAACCTCACCTTCTCTAGCAAACAAAGAAGGCTCAATTCTTGCACTGTGATCTTCGCTGAAGATGAAATTTGAGCTCTTGCAACTATCCTCCACCAATAAAGATGGTTCCCATGTCTTTTCATTGGTCTGGCTCAAAAAAGGTGGTCCAAGTACTTTATGCAACTCACTGCCTTTGGGAAAGCTAAGAAAACTCTGTCTATTTTTATGATAGACATCATTGGCATCCATGCCTCCAGATGACTGCTCTACCATATCTGCAGTAGGATAAGTATTCATCATCCCATCCAAGGGTTCTCCAAACCATCCCACATTGTACTCATTACAGTCAGAATATGCTTGCAATTCATCCATCAGATAAGAGAGTTCAAATATCTTACTCTCAACCATCCCCGGTTGGCTGGCACTTAGAGATTCACTTGGAGGGGACACATCAGCAAAGATAGGCGATAGACTATTATTTTTGCTTTCACATTTGAAAACTTCTGGTTGCTCATCTTTATGTAGCTTGACACTATTGACAGGTATTGAATAATTTGAATCTTCACTTTTCACTTGGCTAATGGAAATAGCTGAAGTTGCATTTAATTGCTCAACAGGACAAGAGATTAATGTAGACTGAGCTTTAAACTCCCTCTTTAAAGTGAGAGGAACTGCATTTTCTCTAGTACTGTGAAGATCATTGAATCTACCTTTAATATAGGCAACTATTTGAATATCTTCAGCAACCTGAGAACAGGAGAGGAAAATAAATCCTTACAGGAGATGAAACAAAGCAAGGCAGATGCATGCTTTGAACACACACAAGCTCGCAGATACCCACTATCATGCATGCATACATGTATACATTCACATGGGACACTGATGACCTCATTCTGACATCCAGGATCCGGCATCCATTATTTTTTATAGGGAGAAAAATGATATCATAAGCAGATTAATAAATTACACAATTAAATCCATTTGAATAACTTGACAGGTTATCCACAACTGTAGAAACTGCCTAACAATAATTACCATGTCCAATTGTCCATTTCTAGTGCATAATGATGACAGGTAAAAATAACTTTTCACACCTTTATAGTAACCAAATTCAAATAGTAAACTGCCTCAACAGAATATGAGTGCAATAAAGATAAAAAAAAAACACATACCTCGTCAAATGATCCAAGCTGCAAAACTCCATGTGGAAGTACAGGCACCAGCAAAATAGTCTGCACATGAATCACATATTCACAACTGACATTATCCATTTGAAGGGGGGCTATGATAAATTTTAAATGTTCACAACCAACTTCCAGCATGCATAAGCAGTACCAAAATCTCTCTCTCTCTCTCTCTGTAACACGCGCACACGAGCGCACACACATAAATATGGAGGAATCAACAAACTGAATATGATGATCTATTGTTAATAGAATTCAGAATTAAATTACCTTGATACCTGATGCAAACTGAAGTAGCCATTCTTCTGGAAACTGCCAGTGGAAAGAATTCATTTTTTAGGTTCTGTTATTTTCTGAATATAAACAAATTTGGTTATTTTGATAATCTATCTCACCTCAGGAACTAAATTCTTGCTCATTTCACAAGAAAAAATATTGTTGAACGAAAGCCAGAAATGGTCCCCTGTATATGCCACTTCACCAACAACCCTGAAAAATTTTGGGATCCAAAATCGATTATGCTCTTTTCAAACTTTTCAATGACATGCATCAGATAAAACCTCGTTTTTTAAGTCGCAAATTATCTTTTAAGTAAATATATGAGAATGGAAGAAGTAAACAACAGAAAAATTATACAGCCCTCTAATTTTAGATTCGTGAAGTACATAATTGCAAAGGGTCTAATGAAACGAGTTTAGAAAAACAGAGAGGGAAAAAAAAAGAAGCATGTTATATTGAATTAGATAAGTCAAGCATGGGATTATACCCCTCTCCTAAGGGATACTGAAGGTGCAACATATCAGCCACGACAAGTTCGATTTGATGTCCCCCAAAGTTAGCATTAGACGCACTCGCATCGCGGAGGGAAGAAGCTAGATCATTCCCACCATTGCAGTAAACATCTGAGGATATAGTTTGCAAAGGTTCTCGTGGTTTTGGGCAATCAAAATATCCATCTTCCCAAGTCAAAATCCTGACACAGAAATGAAGATATTTAACTTCACGTAATCAGTTGTTATGTTTCAAATGATACTAGACTATATACATAGGCAGACATAGAATCAAACATGCGTGTCTATTCCAGTAAAATTTATTATGGCAAGATTGTGGAGCAATTAATAACCAGGGATTTTACAGCGGAAACACGTTTCCTTAAGAAATTTCTCATGAATACACCATGTAGAAGGCCTGCCTAAAACCTGACTAAGGAGGGACTTAGTCTCCTTGAACCAAAGTTGGCCCGAGGATACCCTGACTGTAGAAACCAAAAGAAAACATTCCAAAAGATCAACCCAAATATGATGGGACAGCTCTTAGAAATGTTCTGTTTAGCAGGCATGAATTAAAACATCGTAGCCATATATGCATCCACGAACCAACTGCCGAGCTATTAGAAAATACTCAATGGTAATTCATTCTAGTTCAAACATTTGATTCTGCATCTGTCAACAAAGTCCTTCCAACCAGTCACATAATTGAAATCCATCAAAACATCAAATTCATGTTAACCGTTTCTAATATATTAAAAGAGAAACAAGAAGATATTTACAGATTTATCTTACAGTTTTACAACAAATTATAACCCATAAATTCAAGAACAGAAAAAACAGCCATAGAATTAAAACAACATATAGTCAAATAAAACATCTGATGAAGAAAATGGGTTTGGCAAGAACAACTTACATTGGGCTCCCATATCTCATCTTCCAAAGAACAGCATAATTCCAGTCTGAATTATTGCAAAGACTCTCCAACAGCTGTCTCAGATCAGTAGTTCCCATCTGTTGACTTTCCGACAAAAACACAAATCTTTACTACACACAACAATTTCTAGCCAAATAATTATTTCTATCCCTAAAACCCTTCACTAACTGCCCCGATAAGACCCTCGTCCGGCTTGTTTTATCCTCAAACCTGCTCTTCGTTTTATCGGTGGCCCTGTCGAATTAAGTAGTAAAAATCTCATTTCTAACATTAAACCTTAACCCCCTTTCTCTCCCTCCCTCGCTCCCAATTACGAACTCTTTCTTACGCAATTTGTTATAATCACAACACTCAAACAGCACAAAATAAAGAGATGGGCTTGATTTCAACAGTTTTTCTGTTCCAGTATTCCATGAAATTTACTGCAATCAAACGAAAGCAACACTCTCTGGTTCTTCAAATTGCCTGAAATTGAAGGAATGGAAGAAGCAGGGCTGAAGCAAGATCCACTGCCCAAAAAAAAATAAAACAACGAAAGATCAGCTGATTGGTTACCAGATATTTGCTTATGTATAAGGGCAGGAGAAGACGACAGAATTGGAGAATCAGAGAGAAGAGTTAGAGAGGTTCAAATTCGGTGGATTCCATAATAGTGTTGGGTGGAGACGGAGAGAGAGAGAGACATGGGAGGGCAAAATGCTTTTTTTATGTAATGCTTTTCCACTCGAAACAAAAGCAATGAATGAAGTGTGTTGCCTCCATTAAAGCTGACTTTAAATAGAGTGTTTACTACTTACTACCCCCGCCACCGGTAACTGGTTACATCGTCACTTTTGTTTGTGTCCCCCTCCCCCTCTGCTTTTCTACATTACATTTATCCACGATGTCGGAATTTATTTACTTTGGATACGTGAGGATTCCAGGCCCACCGCTAGGATGGATGGATTCTTTGCAGACAAAATGCAATAATAATAATATTTTTTAATTTCTATCTCGCTTGCTCCCTTTTATTCTATTTCTAAAAAAATATATAGAATAGGTAAAAGAACTAAAACATAAAAATATAAAATCAAAAGAATTTATTTATTTATTTATTAGGAACTAATTAATACTTAACCCTAATAATAATATTAATAAGGAGGATTAGGGAAGTTAACGGTTGAACAACTAATTCATCAATAAAATAGTTTGTTTCGATCTAGTTTGAGCTTTTCAAAATTCAAATATTGTTATGTTTCAATTTTTTTTGTCATATCATATGTATACTTGATGTGGACTCATTAACTATGAAGCAACAACATGCTTCAAAATTTATTATATATTCATATTGTAAGTGAAATCATAATTAGTATAATTATAATTAAATTAAAAGTTTTAATTTAATTCTAAATAAATAAAAACTCAAAACCTACCAACACTAGTTTATAACCTAATTTGAGCTTAAAAACAAAACAAAACAAAACAATTGATAGGGTAGCAATCCTATTTATGTTTTTAGAACAATGTAATAAAATTTTAGTTTAATTTAATGATTGGATAAAAAATTATACTCGTTTTATTAGATCGGACATTGTACTCATTTGTAATTTTTTAAAATCTAGAAAATGTTAAAAATTAATAAAAATAATAAAATAAAAATATTTATTCTAAAAATAATGAAAAGATGATCGACCTCATTAATAATAATAATAATAAAAGTTATTTGTTAACTTCCATCGATTGTACATATATAATATATGTGGTATTGGTATCGTGTTGTACTAGCTCTCTTGCACATTAAATTAAATATACAACTCCAGCATAGATAAACTAAATCATAAATAGGTTAGAGTATCGCAAAAATCACAAGAAAAAATTATTTATTATGACATTACCATTTGAGAACTTGAAGTGATGATCTCAAAAGCTGGACCAGATCAATCAAACTACTCTACGATCCAGCTATTGGAGAAAATATGAATCTAGAATTTGAGATGTCAAACGATACTTGGTTTGTAAAATGTCAAAATCGCAATAAAATAAAATAAAA
>Ga0307517_10015183_pt1 | contig 10255 bp, 6 predicted proteins | sample 23_EM_MG_FD_194515 | JGI IMG/M metagenome (GOLD analysis project Ga0307517, IMG submission 194515) | Populus trichocarpa ectomycorrhiza microbial communities from riparian zone in the Pacific Northwest, United States - 23_EM | ecosystem: Host-associated > Plants > Roots > Unclassified | place...
ATTTTAACTAAGTTTAGTAAAACATTTAAACTTGTAAAAGGTGTTCCAGAAATAATTTTTAGTTAAAATTTTTTTTTTATTAAACAACTTAATTCAACTGTTTACACCGTATTTCTAAAATATACAAAAAAATTAATTTTTAATAAAAATTAATTTAAATTTTTATGAAACATGGTTTACACCGCGTTTCTAAACTATGCAAACTCAACTCAACTGTTAATAGAGATTGTGATTATATTAGTTAACTGCTAATAAAAATAGTTTTTATATTAAACGATTGTCATTGTCAATAATTTCTATATTAAACAACTACTAATAACATAATGATTTTTTAATGCATAGATGTTAATATAAATAGTAATTGTGTTATCTAGTATAATTTTAGTCTAATACTAACCACAAATTATTGTAGAAATATGTGGAGGAATTATTTGTGAAAACCTTCAACACTTGGTATTCATGAATTTGTGGTGGTGAAGGAATGGACTTCTTGTCTTTGCTAAATCGTAAATATATATACATTTTTTTTTCAATAATATAAATCGATTTCAAGGTTCAATATGTGAAAATTAAATATAAAAATAAATAAAAATATATTTAGTTAAAAAACCAAAGATAAATTTATTAAAGATAAATAAATTTATCTCAACGATTTTGTTTAGTGAATTCTTCTACTTTAAAAAACCAGATAGAGGAAAGATTTTTTTTAATGTGTTTTTATCATAAAATAGTAATTAAACATTACCTTAAAATAAAATTCATGAAAAAATTAAAATCTAGACTTTAGTGAATTTGATTTGAATATTAAGTCAAGGTAACGAACATGAATTAATAATAATAATAATAATCATAATTAAGGCTTATATCATCAATTACCCTTGTCATATTTAGCTCTACTTTTTAGTGTCCGCATGAGGCATGGTGACCGACTACCGGCTTGGCTAATTTTGGTTCTCAATCCAAAACACCTAACATGGCCTTCGAGTGTGTTTGATTTATTGTCTAAAAGATGTTTTTGAAAATTTTTTATTTTTTTGTTTTAAATTATTTTTTTATGATTTTAAATTATATTAATATTAAAAATATTTTTAAATAAAAAATACTTGAAAATAATCGCTAACGCAATCAAAAACAAATCATTAGAGGTGTCATAGTTTCGTTGCCAAACTCGACTTTTCAAATCTATAGTTTTCTTATTTCATAATTAATAATTAACTAGCTATTTTGGTCTATAAAAATAGGTTAATGGACTCAAGAAACAATAGGGACGTGGACAGGACTCGCTGCAGCGTAGAGAAACAAGTTCACGAGTTGCTTGCTATATGGTACAAAGAATTATCCCCAGCAAGATTCTCTTCTGTCTATCCTTCTTTTCTTCTCTGTTCAGCTCTAGCTAGAGAGACATGGCAGGTCTCATTCTCAATAACAAAAGCATGGCTCTATGCCTTGTTTTGGTGATATGTAGTTTTGGGTTGTGCTTAGTCTCTACACATGCAGAGCTTCAAAGATTTGGACAGCCTGCAAAAACTGATGGGACTCTTTCCTTTTTGGTGCTTGGAGATTGGGGCAGAAAAGGTGCTTTCAACCAGTCTGAAGTTGCTGTTCAGGTTCTTCCAGCTTCTTTGCTTTTTCTGATTTATTTCAAGTTTCCGTGTGTGAGAGAGAGTCATGCAACATGTAATTGACATTCCCATCTCTTAAAGAACTTTCCTTGATCAACTAACACGTACCTGCTAATCTTCCTTTGATTTGCATGGATACAGATGGGAAGGATTGGAGAGAAGCTGGACATAGATTTTGTAGTTTCAACAGGTGATAATTTCTATGATAATGGATTGACTGGAAACCAAGACAAAGCATTTGTGGAATCATTTACTCAAATCTACACTGCAAATAGCCTGCAAAAGCAGTGGTACAGTGGTGAGTACCAAACCTGGCGACTGGCTGAATGATTTTTTTCCACAAATAAAAATGAGAAGTTACATGTTGATCTTGCTTGATTTGAATTTTCTAATTTTCTTTCTCTTCTCTTCTGCAGTCTTGGGAAATCATGACTATAGGGGGAATGCAGAGGCACAACTGAGCCAACAACTTAGGAAAATTGATAGCAGGTGGCTATGTTTGAGATCTTTCATCGTCAATGCTGGTGGGTAGCAGCTTCTACATTTTAAGTGCTTCCTTCATCTCATATATATATAAAGACTATACTAACTATGACCACTTCACACTTGAAATTTAGATGTTAATTTAGGATTTATTCATCTAATAACTCAAATCCTTTTGTTCTGTTTTTCTGCAGAATTGGCTGAAATTTTCTTTGTGGATACCACCCCTTTTGTCCAATCATACTTTACTAATGCTGAGGGCCATACTTATGACTGGAGAGGCATTGGATCTCCTAGATCTTATATTGCAAACCTAATAAAGGTATGTTCATTGTTTTACTTTCAAAATAATGCATCGACTTTACAATATATGCACTTTAATAGCCACTAAATCAGTGGTCTATCTACTGTTTAGATAGAGCTCTGGATAATTAAGTAGTGGATTATACCCTTTTTTCGATCAGGATCTAAAGTTGGCATTGAGTGAATCAAGTGCAAAGTGGAAAATTGTTGTGGGTCATCACGCAATTAGAAGCATAGGACATCATGGCGACACTGAGGAACTTGTCAGCAAGCTTCATCCAATCCTGAAGGTAAACACAATCATTGAAAAGCAGTTCTGTTTTACTTTTTGCTGATGAAGTAATTTTGAACACAAGATTGAATCTCTTTCGGTGCTGTTTTCATTACATTCAGGCCAATAATGTAGATTTTTACATGAATGGACATGACCATTGCCTTGAACACATCAGTGACACAGAGAGGTACAACTTAAGTGATTACCGTGTTGCTTAGTGGAAAGGGTTCTTCGGAAATATTACTAATGATGGGCAATTTTTTGACAGTCCAATACAATTTCTAACTAGTGGAGCTGGGTCTAAGGCATGGAGGGGTGACATTAAAGAACAAAACAAAGATGGTCTAAAATTCTTCTACGATGGTCAAGGTTTCATGTCTGTGCAGTTGACTCAGAATGAAGCAGAGATTGCATTTTATGATGTTTCTGGCACTGTTTTGCATAGATGGACTACAACAAAGTTGCTCCACTCATCAACCTAGGGATCCATAGCCAACAGATTGTCATTGTTATAAATTTTTATTTTTTTCCTATCATTATTGAGCTCATGTTTCATTGTCATTGAGCACTGTGATAATAGAGAGTTGGGGCCACATCAAAAAAGAAAAAAAAAAATAGAGTTCTATAATGTCATGAAAATGATTAAATTGATGGAGAGCTTCTAGCAATCTTCATGGGATTCCCTTGCTTTTACTATTACCAAACCCCACTGAATTTTTTATTAAACAAAAATAAAAAAAGGAAAGGAAAAATGGGCCTTGCAGTAATATTGCACCCAAAAAGTTGGTAAATCAGTGCTTCAACACAAGAACTAATCCAATTTCCTGATAACTACATGCAATTTAATTGTAACTAACGGTAGAGTCAAAGGATGAGATTGGTGAATGGCAAATAATTCTACAGCCAATGTGAGCAATTGGCGAGGTTTATTTACCCAATGGTGATAGACTTGCAGAGCCAACTTTTTAGTATGGATTGTCAGGGTCAGGGCAAAAGGACAGCAGCCTTGTGACATCAAGCAAGCGCCAATATAGCACCACCACCTTCAACCCATCTTCGTTCCTTGAATTCTCTTGCTCATCAATGATTTTCTTTCATAGGTTTACGTCTCTTCTGGTATTGAACAAGACAAAACAAGAAATTTCCAGGAAAGTGGACTTCGATGGTGACCACGGATGAATTTAGCCCATTAATAGAATGAAGTTTCCTTTGCCCTCATTGAATCTCTTATCCTGAATCTGCATGGATACTATCTGTAGCTAGCTAACGGGTGGTTTTTTCGACTTTGAACATCTTTAGAGACACCACCATTTTTGTGTCCAGGTACCACATTATATGCTCTTCAAAGAGGTTACCTGAGTTCACATCTTTTGCACTCCAAACCAAAGCTGCTAACTAAAAAGTTCTCTTTTTCGGGATATCATGGCTAGTTTCAGTCACCATTTCAGTTCAATGCACGTCGTATGGATGGCCTGCTTCCATGTGTATGTTCTTTGTGCCTTAGCTGAGCTTCAGCGTTTCGAGCAACCTACGAAGGAGGATGGCTCAATTAGCTTTTTGGTGGTTGGAGACTGGGGAAGAAAAGGAAATTATAATCAATCCAATGTTGCATTTCAGGTTTTTTTAATTTTTTAAGCCATCTTTTAAGTCTTAACACTCAGTATCATGTTATATACATATATAGATGTCTCATGCTTATTAGATATGAACTGATGCTGTGGGTTGATGGAGGCACTATGTGGTGATAATTCATTCAATGCAAGAACATCCATTTAATTTCTCAAGTTTCTTACAGATGGGAAGAATAGGAGAAGAGTTGAGCATTGATTTCGTTGTTTCTACTGGAGACAACTTTTACGAGGACGGGTTGAGAAGCATAAATGACCCTGTGTTTGAGAAATCATTTAGCAAAATCTATACTGCAAAGAGCCTTCAAAAGCAGTGGTACAGTGGTAAGTCCTGGAATCAAAAGAATTGTTAAGAAACCTCGATCGGCTTGTCAGGTCATCCCAGAGCCTAGCCTGGGCCGAGTTTCATTGAGAAAAGAAACAACGAAACAACGAAGCACAAGTCATGGTCTAGGTTGACAGTTATTGGATCTGCTAGACCGGGTTTAATTCTTATAATGAAAAGAATGCACAAATACATGAATCCTAGTTTTTGCTAATGCGGGAGTCCTACCCTATCTCGTGTTCTGAAAAACATTCTGGTTTCAGTTTTAGGCAACCATGACTACCGGGGAAATGTCAAGGCTCAATTAAGTCCGAACCTGAGGAATGTAGATAGCCGATGGATTTGCCTGAGATCTTTCATTCTTAACGCAGGTAAGATACATCTCCAACTATGAACAGTAAATTATTCAACATTTTATAGCAAGTAGATATCGAACCTCACGCCTCTCTGAGGTTTTTGTCCTGAAAGACTGCCTCTCGCTTAACTAAATTCAAACTTCTCTCCACATCCTCTTAGAAATTGTGGAATTGTTCTTCATCGACACCACTCCATTTGTGGACAAGTACTTTCTGAAGCCAAAGCACCATCATTATGATTGGAGAGGAGTGATGCCAAGGCAGCACTATCTTTCAAACCTCTTGAAGGTTATTCATTCTGATCATCCTCGTACATTTATGCAAGCACTGTGCAGTCGTCGTCTTGTTTTCTGTCCCAAATCCTACATCTTTTTCATGTTTGGCAACAGGACTTGGAATCAGCTTTGCAGGACTCCACTGCTAACTGGAAGATTGTAGTTGGGCATCATACTATCAGAAGCATTGGCCATCATGGGGAAACAAATGAGCTAAAGAAGCAACTTCTCCCGCTTCTTGAGGTAGCTAATCTTACTAAAGAGATTGAGATTCTCACAAACAAAGCGTTTCTCTAACAAACGACGTCTTGAATGTCCAGGCAAACAATGTTGAAATGTACATAAATGGGCATGATCATTGCTTGGAACACATAACCAGCAGCACAAGGTATGTTTATAAAAAACATAGATTGACATTATTTCACAGCAAGGATTGAAACGAAAATCACCAAGATTTAAGAACTTGACTCTTTATGCAGCCAAATCCAATTTTTAACAAGTGGAGGTGGATCGAAGGCATGGAAAGGGGATATTGATCAACTAAACAAAGGAGGAGTCAAGTTTTATTATGATGGGCAAGGTTTCATGTCCCTGGAACTAAGGCAGACACATGTAAGGATAGTATTCTATGATGTTTTTGGCAAAGTTCTGTACAATTTGAACATGTTTAAGCAGCTCAACCCTGTCATCTAGGACCACATTATGGAAAACAGGTGTTTTCCACTCTTCATCAAATATATAATGCAGTGATTAATCATTCTGTCGATTTTGAAACAAAAACTGATATATCTTGGCTTTTCTAAGAATGCCAGTATGGAGATGTTAATCCAGTTCGATGAGAACCCCAACCAGGAGATGAATGGAGTAATTACCGTGAAACATTTAAACCCTTGCTAATATTTCACAAAGAGAACAGAACGATAAGCAATGGCAAATCTAAACCCTGATGTTTACCATTCAGGCTCGAAATTTCTCTTTATAGCTCTTTTTTTTGGTTAAAAAAACAAGTATACAACTGTTTGCTGCGTAACTATACTAATACGATCACATCATGAGCACATTCTTGCCAAACCAGGTTCGGGAAATTTACATTTGAGAGTAACTACAGAAACCTATCGAAAGAAAAATAGTTGAACTTCAAAATTTAACTAAGCAAATTATGCGTACGTGGATGGTAACAATGTTAATTTTCTCCCCGTGATGACAACTTAAAAGTGTTATATCTGACTACAGAAACCCACAGAATCTGGTTACACTCGTGGAATGACCATGCCATGTTCGATAAGACAATTGAATGGCAAAAGGCTGAGATCAATCCACCAAGACGAATGATAAATGGATTGAAATTAATCCATATCAGAACAAGTTGGTACAGACACAACAACAGAGTTCTGAATCCATCTAAGCTTCCCTTGGCCGTTAGCTAGAGAAAATCAATGTTACTAGTACTTAATACCATCTACATCTACTTTTGGTTGCTGCAGCTAGCAACCATCAAAGACCATTTAAAGAGTGGTTTCCTATGAAACATTTACAGCTATACAGTTAATTCATGGCTAAAGTTTCTTCAATGATTTTTCCCCACTAAACAACCACTATAACTCAAGGATTGGGCTTTCTGTTTCTTATTTCTTTCCAGGTGAATTCAAGCCAGCCTTGCTCTAAATTCTTGGTTTTCTTCACTTGTATATTCACCACATACATGATGTGCACTTTTTAGTTCAATGAGACTATATGCTACACAAAAAAAATGACTTTATATTTAGAGCAAAAATATACATCTAGCAGTTTTGTTATTGCTATCAAACTCAGGTATGTGACAAATAATTCAAAGCATCATGACTACATAGTTTCTTGCATATATTGATTATAATTCAGAAGCGCAAAAAAAGAGTTCAAGGACGAGCTTTGCACAGAATAACTCCATGTGGTAATGCACAGATGCAAATCGAGACAGGAAAACAGAACATCAAAACTGTATACAGAAAAATCAGCCCAAATCTATTTATAGTTACCACCAGCTTTACACTCATACATAGATAGCATTTAACTTCGGTCAGTTGTATGTCTACTACATTTTATTTTATTTTGTGGCCTGCATGCACGTGAACATTATTTAATTGAGAACAAAGTGATACCTCGAATCCACATAACTCTCTACATCCCAGAGGAAAGAACCAAAAGTAACAGCTTCCAAAGCAAGTCTCTTCAAACCACCTAAGCTGATCGTAACTACTTCATCCTTGGAAGTATCAATGGTCCCTTGAGGCGTTATGACAATCTCAGGTCTTCCAAACAAGGCCTCAGTGTGCTTCTCAATGATGCTAACAGCCTCTTTTGATCTTATTGTCGCATACCTTTGAAGTGTCTCCGCATCAAAAGACATCACATAATTTCGCAATCGTGAAGCCTTTAATCCATGTCCAAATCCTCCAGGACTGATACCACCAGAAATGGCTTCAGGATGGGAAGACAGAGCTTGATAGGATAACCCTCGACCACCAGGTTTCACATCCTGACCCACAGCTTTGTGAATATCACTCTCTGTCTCATCCACACCATTTGGCAGGATTTTCATTGTCTTCTCAAGCTGAAACCTTTGATCAACTCGCTTTAGGAAGTATCCATACATCACGGATGCTGCATAGACCTGTCCAACCCTGAGTTTGCTTATCTGAGCAACAGCAGTTGAATCATCCACCCGATTTCCTAAAATGAGAGTTAGATGGTTCTGAATCATTTCATATGCTTCAGGCGAGTGAAGTTGTTCAAGCTTCTCATCTTGGCTAGGCCACTTGTCCGCTTGACCAGATGACCCTGTGGAAGAGGGGGCTATGGTGGGTATCAGAGAAACATTGGCATCCATGAACTTCTGCACAACCAATGCATACAAAATCTCTTCTAGGGCTTTTCTCCTCTCATTGGCCTTCACCTCAGCAATTCTCCTAATAATTTCAAAAACCCAACATTAGATTCAATTTTCGGCATCAATAGTAGCACCTATAAAACACAGTTATCTACCACTATCGTGAAACTAACCTATGCAATGCCAAATCGGTGCCAGTAGCAGAAGGCTCTTCTTCCTTCTGCTTCTCAGCATCACGATCAGTTTGAAGTTGCTCAAGCTGCTGCTCAACTGCTGCTGGCACAAGATGAGGGTGGCTAACCAAAATCTGGGATAAGAACTGCCCTATCGGAGACTCAAGCTGAAGCGGAGCAATTGGCACAATCGACCCTGAAGAATCTGAAGATGATGACGAAGATGCTCTCACTGCCATACATCTCCTACTTCCATATGCCACTCTCCTATGACCCTGCTTTGAGTATGAAACTGAAGAATGACGCTGGAATCCAGATAACACAAGAGGAATGAGGAATCAAACACCAGCTTTCCATACATAATCTCAAAATACATAAAACCAACAACAAAGTAAACTTTAAACGTCCCAAATAAACCCAAAGAAATTATAAACTTTTCAAAATTTCACGTGAAACAATTCTTAAAAGCTTCATTTTTTTGACAAAAATCCCAACACAACAACACATAGGAATCCATCTCCTAGAACAAATCTTTTGCATACAAAATAAAACTTCATTTACTGATAGCTCTTAAGCATGCAGTAGCTTGCATAATTTAGGCAAATACTCTCCTCCGACACAAAATTCATGCATAAACCCAAAAACCCATTATCCAAAACCCCAAAATAAGGCTAACCGGTGATACCTTAATAGGAAAACGCACAACATCTTGTTTATTGGTAGCTAAAAAACCCAATCTAGCAACAGATTTTGCAGGTCTAGAGATCCCAATTGAAGATCCAATAACAGTAGCTGTAGATGCTTCCATTTACACCACTCTACAAAACCCAGAAACCCTTTTGTTAGATTCCATCAAAAACCCTTTAAAACAAGGAAGATTGTTGATTCTAGCTTGAATTTGATGATGTATACTTACCCTTTTAAGTAGCTGAAACGAATATGTCAAAAGATAGAAGGAAGAGAGCCTTTTCTTTTGAGAGAGAGAGAGAAATGAATGTATTGAAGGTGATTGTTGTTTGTTTGAGCTGGTGGATACGGAGGCTGGCGGGTTACAGAAGTAATCAAAGGGCAAAGCTCCAATTTATAGGAGTAAGATTGTGATAAACGTTGCTGACGTTACAAGATAAGTTAAAGTCCCTTGAGTTTTAGTTAATTTCACTTTTGCCATTGGTTGGTTTATGTCTTATTTGTTTGTGCATTTAAAAAACATTTTTAAAAAAAATTAAATTTTTTTTATCAGAAATATTTTTTAAAAAATAAAAATAATATTATTTGAATATATTTTTGAATGAAAAACACTTTAAAAAACAATTTTAATAATACACCATTGTTTTAAAAAAACATAAAAAATTAGAAAAAAAATAACTTTTTTGATAATCATGTATTTTTAATAATAGTTGAAATCTTTCTCAATTTCACTTAATGTTTACAAATTATATAAAAAAAATTTACTAAATTTTTATTTTAAAAAAATGATAACTTATGATAAACACTGAATTATGAAACTCATGCATTTTAAATTATTGGTTAATCATGAATAAAATAATTAATAGATTATTTTGTATAATTTATTTGTGACTATAACATTTTCTAATAGTAAAATTCAAATTAAAAACACAATTAAGATTTTAAAAACATATATAAGTAAGATTTCATATGATTTGTTTGTGAATAAATTCAAACAAAACATCCAATCTTCAAAAAACAATTTTAATGATTTGCTTATTTTCATAATAAAGATACTTTTTAGCTAATGAATCAGTAAGTCATGTTTTTTTATTAGATCTAAAATATAAAAATTAATTTGGCAAGCAAAAGCTTTCCTAAAATACATTTATATATATATATATAAAATGTAAATGAAAAGAAAAGACTTTCTTTTTATTTAACATTTCAAATATTATCTTTTGATATTTAAAAATAAAATTCCAACAATTAAAACTCCAAAAC
>Ga0307517_10015184_pt1 | contig 10255 bp, 11 predicted proteins | sample 23_EM_MG_FD_194515 | JGI IMG/M metagenome (GOLD analysis project Ga0307517, IMG submission 194515) | Populus trichocarpa ectomycorrhiza microbial communities from riparian zone in the Pacific Northwest, United States - 23_EM | ecosystem: Host-associated > Plants > Roots > Unclassified | place...
CGAAAGCATGGCGGTTCACAGATCTCAATAAAGATTACTCGGTATGGCTCTTCCCCGTTCCTGTCTGACGTTACTCTGAGTCGTTATCCTCAGTTCTGCCCCACTTATCCCTCTCGTCTCGTTGTGCCTACAAGAATCAGCGATACTACTCTCCAATATGCGTCTAAATACCGCAGCAAGTGCAGGATTCCTATCCTGACTTACCTTCACTGGGCTAATTTTGTGTGCACGAATCCTCACCCTCACGTTTCATTGCTGATTATATCTTACAGGGAAGCATCACTCGTTCTAGTCAACCGATGGTCGGGATCACCCAAAGCAGATCCATCCAAGATGAAAAGCTCATTGAAGCGACATTTCAATCCCACTGGTCACCAGAATCTCGTGTTTCTAGTACCACAGTGTACGGGGCAACACCTACGAACCTCATCATCGACGCTCGTCCAACGGTCAATGCTGTCGCAAATACTGCAAAGGGTGCTGGTACAGAGAACATGGACTACTACAAGGAGGGAAAAAAGGTTTATCTTGGAATAGACCACATTCACACTATGCGGGAATCCCTGGCAAAAGTCGTCGAAGCCCTCAGAGAAGCAGACCAACTTCTTGCAAGTATCAACAACGAACTTCCGGACCATGTATCTGGCCTTACTGTCCTCGACAAGCAGGCATTGCGGAGATCTGGTTGGCTGCGGCATCTTTCCGCCATCCTGGAAGGCACAGTTATCATCACAAAAAACATCCACGTTAACTCGTCTCATGTGTTAATACATTGCTCCGATGGGTGGGACCGCACTTCACAACTATCGGCCTTATCTCAGCTTTGTCTGGATCCCTTTTACCGCACCATTCGTGGATTCGAAATCTTGATTGAAAAGGACTGGTTATCATTTGGCCATAAATTCCTGGATAGATGTGGACATCTCTCGTCCGAAAAATTCTTCCTTTCCCCCACAGGCGACGCGAATACAGGAAGTGGCGCTGACGCTGCTCAGGCATTCCTTGCGTCAATGCAAAACCGGTTTGTCTCCCAAAGTCACTTGAAGGAGACGAGCCCAGTCTTCCATCAATTTCTCGAGTCCGTTCGACAAGTTCAGCGACAATTTCCTGAACGCTTCGAGTTCAATGAGCGCTTTCTGCGTCAGCTTTACTATCACCTCTATTCCTGCCAGTTTGGTACATTCCTTTATAATTGCGAACGTGAACGTAAAGTTGGTGATGGTGGCACGGCCCCTGTTGAGCGGACTATCAGCGTGTGGGACTTCTTCAATTCACCTGCCGAAATGACGCTAAACCTCAATGCTGCGTACGATCCCACGTTGGACGATCCCACCAGGCGCACAGCGGATGCGGACATGGGCGTGCTGTTTCCAAATCCAAAAGATGTGCGCTTTTGGCATGAGCTTTATGGACGGGCCGATGCAGAAATGAATGGAAGGTTTGTTCTACCTCAAGCACGCGACGCTGAGTTGGCTGGTCCCGTGGATAACGCTGATGATGATCCAGTCATACAAGGATCAAACGCGGACGATTTGCAAGATTCACCAACAAAACCGTCCGTACTTCATGATAGGATGTCTAACTCTTTGAACGTGCCGCATAACTCAGGACGAGCAGCCTCCCCCGGTATCGCAGCGAGCCTTCGTGATATTTCCTCCTCACTTCCAGACCTCGTTTCACCTTCAACACGCTCCGGTCCTAGCAGAAGTGCCAGCTCGACTCCAAACCCTTTGAGCGCTAATCAGCAAAGGATCCACAGCTCGCAGTCGCTAACTCATGGTCCTTCGAACACTTCCGGTTGGTCGCGTGCTAGACCACAGGACCTGTTGTCGGGTGGTGGCGTGAAGTCCGTGTGGGGAAAACTATCATCAAACGCGACCGCGGCATTTTCGGTCGTCCAAGAGACCTATGCTGGAGTTGCAAAGGACTTGATGAACACAGGTCAAGGTGAAGATAGCTCGGAGAAAACATCAGAAATGCGAGGTCGGGACACCCTCAGTGCATGGGGAGACTCGCGATCTGCGTCTTCTCAGTTGTCTTCTCATTCCTCGTCCCGCATCGCCACCAGCACGATGAACAACCCCTGGTCGATTCCCCAATCGTCATCCCAACCTTTATCGATTTTCGACGAAAATCCGTGGGGTGAACCATCAGCTCCAATTTCAGGACCGTGGACACCACCCAAAGGTCTTTCCACAACACCATCATTGACAAGCCCGCTTCCCCTAGATCCTACCGTGGCACCTATTCCCACTCTCTCGCGAAAGCTGACAGGATCAAGATCCTCTCCAAACCATGCTTCACCTCAATTTGACTCGCGACGCCTATCGCAACTAAATCCGCAAGTAACACCCTCGAAAGCCAACGACAAGATCGACCCGCTCGGGGTGGGATTACTATAGACAGGGGTTGTAAAAACGCAGAGAATACATTTACTGGTTTGAATTCAAGTTGAGAATTTTCGGGCGCGTATTCTCACATGTACAGTACTTACTCTGGGTTTTGTGTTACTTGGGAAATGCATTGTTGCTGCCAATAGGAAATCGAACGATTTCACAAAGGGCAAGGCTGTCGTAAAGCAGTAACCCTTTGATCAAAAAAATATCGAGATTGACAGATGGCGTGATATGGAACGATTAGCTTTACGTAACGCAGGAACTTTTTTTCTGTCATAAACTTCAAGCCAGGGCCACACACAGCTCATCTTTCTTTCTCCCCACACTCCCCATCCGTAAAATAATGGCCCCCAACGGAGAAGCTGCTCGTCCCGCCCTTGCCCCTGGCCACTTCTTGTTCACCTCTGAGTCGGTTGGCGAGGGTCACCCTGGTACGCGGTACACCTGAAATGGTTGAAATTTTGTTGAACCATGATACGCCATCAGATAAAATCTGTGACCAGGTCTCCGATGCCATCGTATGTGCCCTATGACTTCTTTGTATTTGGTATAGCATGTTGACGGACGCATTCAGCTCGATGCCTGCCTCGCAGAGGACCCTTCTTCCAAGGTTGCTTGCGAGACTGCGTCGAAAACCGGCATGATCATGGTGTTCGGCGAAATCACCACTAAAGCCAAGCTTGACTATCAGAAGGTTATCCGACAGACCATCAAACAAATCGGATATGACGATTCCTCCAAAGGTTTCGACTACAAGACCTGCAATATCCTTGTAGCCATCGAGCAACAGTCTCCCGACATTGCTCAGGGTTTGGACCATGGTTCTCTCGAGGACCACGGTGCTGGTGACCAGGGTATCATGTTCGGTTATGCCACCGATGAGACCGAGGAATACATGCCCCTGACCATCATGCTCGCCCACAAGCTCAACGCCGCCATGGCTGCTGCACGCCGCTCTGGTGAACTTGGCTGGCTCCGCCCCGATTCGAAGACTCAAGTTACCATTGAGTACAAGAAAGAAGGTGGTGCCACCATCCCTCTCCGCGTAGACACTATCGTTATTTCGACTCAACACGCCGAGGAGATATCCACCGAAGATCTCCGAAAAGAGATCCTTGAGAAAATCATCAAACAGGTTATTCCCGCCAAGCTCCTCGATAACCGAACCATCTACCACGTAGGCCCAGTTCATCAATCCCCTCTCTCGTTATTTATTTATTCTACAGATTCAACCATCTGGACGTTTCGTTATCGGAGGACCTCAAGGTGATGCTGGTTTGACTGGCCGGAAGATCATCGTCGACACTTACGGTGGTTGGGGTGCGCACGGAGGAGGTGCCTTCTCGGGCAAGGATTTCTCCAAAGTCGATCGTTCCGCCGCGTACACTGCCCGTTGGATTGGTGAGTGTCTCTTATGGACCCATGAGATCTTCTCATTTATTTTATGACAGCCAAATCTCTTGTCGCTGGTGGACTTGCCCGCCGTGTCTTGGTCCAACTGTCCTACGCCATCGGTGTTGCTGAGCCTCTCTCGATCTATGTTGACACTTACGGCACTGGAAAGAAGAGCGACGAAGAACTCGTTGCTATCATCCGTAAGAACTGGGATCTCCGACCGGGTGTTATAGGTCTGTGCCGATACTCCTGTCTAACTGTTCCCTGATCTGACTTCGATGCCCTAGTCCGCGAACTTGACCTGCAGAAGCCCCAATACCTGAAAACTGCCTCTTATGGCCACTTCGGGAATCCCGACTACACCTGGGAGAAGCCCAAGCAGCTTGTGCTCTGAGCTATCTAATAATTAGATGCGCTTCACCTTTTTCTTGTTTATCATTGCATCGGAAGTTCATCCTTCCGCACATTCATCTACACACTGCATTGCTCTCTAGATACCACTGTTACGACACCCTCACACCTTACATACTGACGACCCCTATATTGCTCACATTATCTCTTGTGGATTATAGATTCCCGGGCTAGCCCGCCACCATCTGCCGATTAAACCGTAGTAAAAGAAAAAAAGTAATATGTAGTTTTGAAACGAATGAATGCGTTCAACCGCCTTTTCATTCCCGCCCTTCTGTTTCTTTTGCACCTTACACAGTTACCATGCCCACACGTGAGGAAGTAAGCAATTCGCAATCGATCCTGAGTTGCCCGTTCCGGCCGATCGATACCAAAATTTTCAATTATGCTCTCTCCGCGATCCCGGGTGCCCTCAAACAGCCCTACCTCGTCGAATCTGAATTATTTTTTGCCAAGTTTTCCTTTGGGCCAACAGGTACTCTTGCACAATGTGCGGCATTCTCGGGTTACTGCTTCAAGATCCTTCAGTAGACGCTGCGCCCGAGATCTGCGAGGGACTTTCTCTCCTCCAACACAGAGGCCAAGACGCATGTGGTATTATCACATGTGGTCCCAAGGGCCGCTTTTATCAATGCAAAGCTAATGGCATGGTGCGCGACATCTTCGATTCGAATTCAATATCTCGTTTGGTTGGTGGGATGGGTGTTGGACATGGTGGGTTCGCTTTTTAAAATGAAAAAGATCGCTCTCATTCAATTACCTTTAGTCCGTTATCCGACTGCTGGTAGCTTCAATAACGCCGAGGCCCAACCATTCTATGTCAATTCCCCGTACGGCATTGTTTTCGCCCATGTAAATATCTCTACTCTCACTGCAGGATCTTCAGTTGAATCGTCTCCAGAACGGCAACCTCATTAACACTGCATCTCTAATGCAATTCATGGACCATGATGCTCATCGGCATATTAACACAGCTTCAGATTCAGAACTACTTCTCAATATCTTTGCTTACAATCTTCAACAAACTGGCAAATTCCGTATCAACGAAGAGGATATCTTTACAGCCATCGGAGGCATGATGTCGCAAGTTAAAGGAGCTTATGCATGCGTTGCAATGCTTGCAGGCTTTGGGATTATCGGTTTCCGAGACCCTAATGGCATCCGACCAGCTGGAATTGCTACCAGGAAATCTGGAACTGGTCATGACTATATCATCGCAAGTGAAAGTGTAGTCGCAGACGCTGGTGGATTTATCAATTGGCGTGATATCAATCCTGGTATGGTACTTATTTAACCTCCTCAAACCTCTTATCGTCATTGGTGTTTAGGTGAGGCGGTTATCATCACTCGCAACGGAATTTCTCGTCGCCAAACTGCTGCACCTGCCACTTTTGCCCCCGATATTTTTGAATTCGTATATTTTGCGCGACCAGACTCTGTCATTGATGGCATCAGTGTCTACAGAAGCAGAATGGCAATGGGCGACGCGCTTGCCGTGAAGGTGCAAGCAGTATTAAAGACTGCGAACATCGACATCGATGTCGTCATTCCTGTCTGTATTTTTTATACGCTTGTAACTTTCTATTAAAATTTCTCCTAGGTCCCCGATACGTCAAGGGTCGCAGCCTTAAATTTAGCCCAGAAATTACAACTTCCCTATCGTGAAGGCTTCATCAAAAATAGATATGTTGGAAGAACGTTTATCATGCCCGGACAGCAGATGAGGTACAATCTCCTATTTTCACTCATCTCCTTTTCACTCAGCACTGTCTTGTAGAAAGAAGAATGTTCGAAGAAAGCTCAACGCAATGGCTTTAGAATTCGCCGGAAAGAATGTTCTTCTTGTTGATGGTAATCCTTTCCATGACTTTGCGATTTTCGAAGCTCGTTCATGATATATCCGCAGATTCTATTGTTCGGGGAACAACATCCAAAGAAATTGTTCAAATGGCAAAGGATGTGGGTGCCAAAAAGGTGATTGTGGCGAGTTGCGCACCTCCAATCCGGTCAGTCAGGCACCAATCAATCCTGAAATGAAATCTTATTAGAATGTAGCTACCCCAACGTATACGGAATTGATATGCCCTCCCGGAAAGAACTCGTTGCCCATGGACGCGATAACGATGAAATCGCCACAGCTATAGGGGCCGACCTTGTCATCTTCCAGACGTTACCCGACCTGATCGACTCCGTTCGCCAACTCAGGCCTGCTATCACTGACTTCGATTGCTCCGTCTTCACAGGCCAATATGTCACTGGCGGTGTTGGCGAAGAGTATTTGCAGCATATTGAAAGCTTGCGAGCTGATAATAACCGGCTCAAGGACTTGAAATTGAATGTCGGGACTGTCGAAGGTGAAGGGCCCCACGAACCCGAAAGCAAAACAGGAGCAAGTACCCCTGTGAATGGATCCGACGACACTGTTGGCCTCCACAATTCATGGAATGCACATTCATGATCTTGTGCTACATCATCTCTTCACTTATGTGGTCTATATAAATTGTAAATCTGTATAACATAGAACATTATCTATTCCACAATAACGCCAAACAAACTGGAATCGACAGCTTGACCAATTACCCTGGGACCCGACTTCGTTTTCTACCTACGGACCATCCTGAGACCTCTTCCTGGTCGGATAAACATGCACTTGATATTATTTTTCCTATCATTGGCGGCAAGAACCGTAACAGATAGTGTGCCAAACCCAGCTTGGAATGGCCTTACAACTCCGGGATCGATGAAGCTTGCCTCGTTCACACCATACTACGCCCCGCCCGGAACGAAAAGCTATGATTCGACCTCTCCTCTGATTTCTTACAAAGGAGATTGGACGGATCGGTATTCTACAGGCTACATCGGAAAGTCCTTGCGCTCCTCTTCTGAACCAAACGCCGAGATCCTGTTCACTTTTATCGGGACTGGGATAGAATGGTTTGGGAGCTCGGACAACCTGCATGGAATTGGTAATGCTTTCATCGACGGTAAACTCATCGAGGAAGTTGACACGTATAGCAATCGTACGGTTCCTCAGAAACAACAAAGACTATTCTGGAAGTTCGACCTTCCTCTGGCTTCTCACACCATTAAGATAGTGAACACTGCAAAGCGGCCTGGCTCTACTAAGCGCATGATGATTGACTTGGATGCTTTTGTTGTTACCCGAGGATCTGCTGGTCCACCTAAACCTAGAAACAACAAGGATCCTCTTGCTCGGTTGGTTCCGAAAGCGACACCAGCACTCTCTGGATGGACTCTAACGCAGAAGGGTACAACTGGGGTCCATGCTATGCAATTATCGATCATTTCAGCGACTCACGCTCTCATCATTGATAAGGTCGAGCACAATCCTCTCACAATCGATGGGCATCCTGCCTGGGCAGCGTTGTATAACCTGGAGAATCACAATGTAAAACCTTTGAGGATGCAGTCTAATTCTTTTTGCGCCGGTGGAACGTTTCTGGGAAATGGAACTCTTATCAATGTCGGAGGAAACCCTGTCGTTGGGGATCACACTTCGGCAGCTGATTTTGGCGACCTAGATGGACTTCAGGCGATACGTATCTTCGAACCTTGTGAATCTTCATCCGTCGATACCTGCGAAATCTACGAAAACCACTCACGTATTCGGATGGCTAGCCCTCGTTGGTACAACACCGTCCTTCGAATTAGTGATGGTAGCGCCATGATCATAGGTGGTTCGCGAAAAGGCGGTTGGATCAACAATGCTACCGTCAACAACCCCAGTATTGAATATTATCCCCCAAAGAGCATCCACGGCTCGCATGGAATGCCTATCGAATTACCATTTTTGACAAAGACTTTGAACTCGAATCTTTTCCCGATTGCCTTCTCCCTTCCTGATGGAAAGATCTTCATGGCTGCCAACAACGAAGCTATGATCTATGATTGGAAGTCCAATATTGAACGGTACCTGCCTCAGATTCCGAACGGCGTACGCGTAACCTATCCGATGGCGGGGACTGCTGTCTTGCTTCCGCTCTCGCCAAATAACAATTATACCCCTGAAATCCTCATTTGTGGAGGCTCTGACATCGATGATTCTAAGCCAGGTTATCAGATTTCCTCTCAAGATCCAGCGTCGCCTCAGTGCTCTCGTATGGTCTTGGACGAAGCGGGCATTCAAGCGGGATGGCAAATCGAACAAATGCCACAGGCTCGTATTATGCCTGATGCCGTCCTCATGCCCACAGGAAAAGTGCTCATCGTAAACGGTGGTGCCTCTGGGATATCTGGATATGGAAATGTCGTTAACCAAGTCGGAACCTCTAATGCAGACAACCCGGTGCTGACACCTGTGATTTACGACCCAACGGCGCCATCTGGTCAACGGTTTCTCTCTGAGGATCTCCCAAGCAGTTCTATCCCGCGACTATACCACAGTGTGGCGACGCTGACTCCGGCGGGAGATGTGATGATTGCAGGAAGTAACCCTAATCTCGACCGCAGCGAAATCAGGTATGGTACTGAATACCGTGTAGAGTGGTTAAGCCCGCCATACATGTCGCAGGATCGGCCAGAGATAACGGATGCAGTCCAAAAAGTGGCTTTTGATAAAGAATTCGCTTTGACTGCCAAGGGACCCGGCGTTGACGTGGGCAACCCAAGCATTCAAGGTAAAGAGATTTGTTGCTGTTTAACAATGTGATGCTAATTAAAATGTATCCTAGTCGCCCTCATGGATTTAGGCTACATTACTCATACAGTTCATGCCAACTCGCGTCTTGTCTACTTAACGTTTAGTATTCAAGGAAACACTCTCACAGTGCGTGGCCCTCCAAACGAATATATTTACCCTCCTGGTCCCGGATGGATCTATGTCCTTGTGGACGGCGTTCCCAGTGTGGGGAAGAGGGTTATGGTCGGAAACGGCGAAGGACCGCCTGTGGATCAGCAGGCTATCAATAAGTGAGTAGCTTGAGTATCTCGCAGCACCTTTGCGCTAAGAAAAATTCGATCTAGTGTCCTGCAAAACTCTGCTGTGGATCAGTACGAGAAGTCTCATCAAAAATCCTCTACCGACAATTCTGAGTGAAGTAAGCTATCCACAAGCTATCTACCCGATAGCAGTTTGATTACCGCGAATTGCGATAGCGCATGTACATATACCTGTTCGTCCTCGATTTGTTCTAGCTATGTCTTCGTCTTTGGCCTAAATTCACAAACTTTATATTGAGGAAAATAACGGGTGGGTGGGATGAAAGAATATAGACTACAATTTACAAAGCTCTTTGCTTCATCCTGCTGCTCACAGTTCGCAGACCTGCATAGACTTTCCCTGGCGGTGAGCCGAGAATTAGGGATACAAGGGCGTCTCGAGCGATTTTGATATTTTGGAAGGAACCCATGATGTGAATTTTTCTGCAGGAAACTAAGATTTAGCACCACAACCCAACTAGCAAGAAACTTGAAACAGTTTTACGTACGTATCAGCGAGCACTATCCTAGTACGACTGGTATTTTCTATGGTGAATTTCGTCTTCCCATCTTGACCAGCGATGCGGCCGATTGCTCGGGATAAATGATCACCGTGCAGGGTCTTTACATCCTTGATCTCGAACGAATCGAGGTACAGGTCGTCTAAGCGCAATAAAGCAATAGCATCCTGGGAAAAAATGGTTAGTGTTTAATGGACAAGTAGATAAAGATCTCAGAGCCGAATCTTACATTTACATCGAATCCTAGGGCATAAGCCTTGACGAAATCAGCACCTTTCTGCAGAGCACCAATATCTTTCGTATGCTTTGATGTCTTATCATCCGGAAGGGTGAGTAGATGGCCAAGAGGTTTTTTAAGACACCTCGCACCCTAATCTCCACAGATCTTCGTTGGATGTTCATTCGTACTTGTAATCCCAGAATTTCCGTCAGAGGGCCGAATATGTGCAGCCAGTCCTTCTTTAACGGTGTCATACGGTGTGGAGGAATGGGTATCCGCCTCGTTTCCGATTTTAAAGTGGATTTTTCTGCGCCTGGGGCAACGGGGGCGAATGAGGGAGCATCGGTAGTGGGAGGTGCCAATTGTGTAGGATC
>Ga0307517_10015185_pt1 | contig 10254 bp, 14 predicted proteins | sample 23_EM_MG_FD_194515 | JGI IMG/M metagenome (GOLD analysis project Ga0307517, IMG submission 194515) | Populus trichocarpa ectomycorrhiza microbial communities from riparian zone in the Pacific Northwest, United States - 23_EM | ecosystem: Host-associated > Plants > Roots > Unclassified | place...
GGAATTTTTAAAACACGCAATACGGGACTGTGCCCCCCCCCCCCCCCCCTACTCCCCGTAAAATCAAGAGCCAAATGCAAGAGGGAGAAAAGTGATACCATTGACCCCAGCCCCAAAATTAATCACCCCTCACTTGTATGTTATTAGTAGTCAGGAAGTGCCGAGACGCCCGAATCCTCGCGAGGATCGAGAGCGCGGTCAAGCTTCATTCCTCCCTTGCGCGGGAAAAAGAAAGAAAAATGTTGTGGGGGGGCAGGATTGATCCGGCTACTTTAATGAGTAAGTCTTGTTGTCTGATGAACTGATCTGATATGATCACACAAGATTGATTTGATTGTTGGACATTTATCTTATCAATTGAATCGAAAGCCGAAAAAAAAAAGAAGATGGGAGGGCTCTCATATGATAGGATGATAATGTGCGTCTGAAACCGAGGCGTTTTTAGTAGAGACTCGGTGGGGGATTTAATCTGTAAACACCGTCGTATTGGTCAAACCTCTGTGGATACCCCTTCTACCAAACAAAAAAAAACATTTTAGAATCAATAGGCTTAACTGCATATTAGAAATTACCTACCATTCATTGGGAATGCTCAAGGACTGGTCCTGGCATCCGAGTACCCGCGACCTCGCACTGCGCGAAGAATGGGAAGCGTGATACAGAGGAGGTTGCGTGAGCGGGAAGGAGGGAAAATTGATGTGATGGGGAGGAAAGAGCGAGGACGGCCGACACAGAGCTCTAGCTGGTACGGTAGGGTACTGTACATATGGTACCGGCAGACAGAAGTACTCTTTTTTTCTATTGCAATGCCCAAAAATACCCTGTATCTCGTGCTCGAGTGAGAAGGGACCAACCTCCCCCAAAAGGCCCCTCGCACCTAAGCTCCTTCGGCATATTAACTGGCCCACCAATCATAAGCAATTGGGTGCAGCACTGTCCCGTTAACTGCCTTTTTTCGAACCCCCACAGCTCAGCCAAAACCTATTTTTTATTAATTGGCACCTATTGTCTTATTCTCTACTTTAGTCTATCATTTAATAGCTTTATATTTGGAACAGGTGTTGTTCAGGGGTCTCGCTATTCAAAGGGGGGGCCCGGGGTGGGCGGATCCAAGAGGCCCCCCCATAGTGAGAAAATCGCTCATATTGCTGTAATATGGCTTTCCCAGCAAAAGAGCAAGGTATGGTAGTGGCACTGCGGTCCAAGTTGTCTATTCATTCAGGATCGGATACAGGGTCATCTGATAACCCCCTCTTATCTTCCTACTGATTTGTTTTAGATAACTCACAATCAATAGATTAAAATCAATCGGCTCAGGACATCCCTCGAAACAATGAGACTCTGCTCCATCGTGTATATTATGCTGTCACAGGGGGCAAGGATTGGGCTAGGATGAACGATAATATATTATGGTCTGGTCCACAGCGTCTGTTCTTAATCTACCAAGATTTCCAACTGTAAAATCCTTCAGCAGAACTCCTAAAGAAGTAGACGAGGCCACAAGCAACTCGGACTACTCATCTGGACGGCTAAACCTGAATAGGAAACTTTCCTGGAACAAACATGGCGAACTTGATAAAATGCCGAGTGAGGAGGTCAGTGGGTGATATCCCCGTAGGAAATTAACCACGGCGTCTGTCCGAGTGGCTTGTGGTTCCCTCTTTTCACCGATTTTTCTGGCGGGCCTCGCTAATGGTTCTCCCTCTTCCCCTCTCCCCCCACACGCCCTCTCTCCCCTGCCTCATGCACCTCCCCCCTCTTCTGATCAAGGGCTTGATCCGCGATAACCATACACTAACGACCACTGTATCATCAGATAATGCGCCCACCCCCTCCCACCCCAGCCCAATACAAATGTCACTGGATTTGCTTCTTTTCCAACTCTTTGGCCATTATTTTCTAACGCAACCGAATGCAGAAAAAAATCACTTTTATCACACCAGGAGGGTTCCAAGTAGCTGAGGAGTTGGTGGAATTATTGAGCGGCCTCCCCTAACAGGCATACAGTGTTGCATTCCTAGTGTGAATTGGACGAGCTTATATTTGCGTTGCTCGTGCTTGAATCCCCGCAGGGCCTGTTTTGCCCACCGCCACCGTGCCGACTTGAGCCCTTTTCCTCGCTCGTCTGCAAGAACAATTCCTGTCACGCCATCTTTTTTTCTCGCAGTAGCGAGCCCCGTAGCGCGCTGCTGACTCCAGCGTACAAGTGCTGTGTCCCGGCTATTATCACCTGCTCCTGCCGTCTCACAAGGGCTTGCATGGCCAGTGTTTAGCCTTGGTATTAAGAAGCACGTCTCCCCAACCACCCTAACACAAGACAAGCGTTCTCAATGCTCTCATCACTCCCCCTGACATTATTATTGTTACCGGTCACCGCAGTTCTCGCGGCCACCGTGACATATGACTTCAATATAACATGGACTACAGTGAATCCTGATGGCCTCTTCCCAAGGCGGACCATAGGGATCAACGGGAAATGGCCAATACCTACCATTGAAGTGAATAAAGGTGACAGATTGGTAGTTAATATGTACAATGGGCTAGGAGACCAAAATACCAGTCTCCATTTCCATGGCATTTTCCAGAATGGCACGAGTTATATGGATGGGCCGGTCGAGGTGACCCAATGTCCTGTTGCGCCGGGACAAAGTTTTAAGTATGATTTTGTGGTCAGTGTTCACCTCCCCCTTTCCCCATTCTCAAACTTGGGCTAAAAGTTCCATTGGAAATAGGTGAGCCAACCGGGAACTTACTGGTACCACTCTCATGTGAAAGGCCAATATCCCGACGGCCTTCGTGGAGCACTCATAGTGCATGACAACGATTCACCCCAAAAATCACTCTACGACTCCGAAGTAGTGCTGACATTTTCTGACTGGTATCACGAGCAAATGCCGAAACTCATATCCCGCTTCCTCTCCGTAGCAAACCCCACGGGAGCAGAGCCAGTCCCGCAGTGCGCACTCATAAACGAAGCTCAGGATACCAAGGTTAAGGTAGAGCCTGGAAAGACGTACCTTTTTCGGATGATCAATATTGGGGCATTTGCTGCGCAATATGTTTGGTTTGAGGGCCACACTATGAGAGTTGTGGAGGTTGATGGGGTTTATACAAAGCCGATGGAGGCCGGGATGCTATATTTGACGGCCGCCCAGAGAGTTTCAGTGTTGATAACTATGAGAAATAGCACGGGGGAGAATTTCCCGTTCGTGGGGAGTATGGATCAGGTATGGTGCTTCCAAGGTATTTAAGAGTATGGAGTTGATGGGGGCAATGATAGGATCTCTTCGATCAAGTCCCAAAGGGCTTGGATCCGAATGTGACCGGTCACCTAGTATACTCCGACTCGAACAAGAACCCACCGGCAAAAGAAATCCCAGAATTCGACCCTTTCGACGACTTCCTACTAGAACCCGAAGACGGAGAGGTCCTCCTGGAAAACCCAGACTATTCTTTCAACCTGGATATAGTAATGGACAATCTCAACGACGGAGCGAACTAGTACATCTCTTCTTGCCGTCCTATCAATAAATCATGTACTAATACACCTAGCGCCTTCTTCAACGAAATAACCTACGTAGCGCCAAAAGTACCGACACTCTACACCGCACTTTCTGCGGGCGAGCACGCCACAAATCCCGTGATATATGGCCGTGACACTCACTCATTCATCTTGAAACATAATCAAGTCATTGAGATCATCCTAAACAATTTGGACCCGGGGAAACATCCCTTCCATCTTCGTAGCCGCCCCATTCATTCTCTCCGCCTAGAACCCGATTGTCACTAACAGTTCTAGACGGCCATAACTTCCAACTCGTCCACCGTAGCCCAGACGACTCAGGACCTTACAACTTCACATCCCCCCCTAACCCCCCCAAAATTCCAATGCGTAGGGATGTTGTCCTCGTGCGACCAAACGGAAACCTAGCCCTTCGCTTCCGCGCTGACAATCCAGATATGCCCCCCTCCTCCCCACTTTCCTTCGCTCTAGCTAACATCCCACACGGATCTGGCTCTTCCACTGCCACCTAGAATGGCATATGGTCAGCGGCCTCTCTGCAACCATGGTCGAAGCTCCACTGGAAATGCAAAAGAGCATGAAAATACCAGAGGATCATATAAGCCAGTGTAAAGGCGCTGGCTTGCCAACCGAAGGGAATGCGGCGGGGAACACGGACTTCTTAGATCTACGGGGGGAGAATCGGTCACCGGGGAGGTTGCCGTCTGGGTGCGTTTGCTCCTCTTGTGTTGGTTCCTTGTATTTTGAGTGGGGCACTAATGGTTAGCAGATTTACGGCGAGAGGGATAATAGCACTGGTATTTAGTTGTATTTCCGGGATTTTAGGACTGGTGGTTATTGCTTGGTATGGTATGGCGGAGATTAAGTCTTGAGCGTGGGCTTTTCGGTAAGGAGGGTTGATAGTCCTTTAATTTTGGTTTTTTTGGATATAATATTATATACCTGTATTACGGAGCCGGTGTGATGCCAACATCATGGCATTGTTGTGACAAGTACTCGTTTTGGGTGGCTTGTAAAAAAATACCGCTGTGGACAGTGCGTCTTGCGGCTTTCTTCCTGTATATGTGGTATCATGTTAGCCGGCCGTGGTGACCCGGAGCGATTAGTTCATGATAAAATATGATATATCCAACCAGCTTTCATAGGCACTCACTCGGATCGTACCAAACTCCATCTTGTTCTTGGCGCCAAACGACGACTCTTGACCCCTGACTTGAAAGTCGGACTTAACACCCCGAACGATGTTACCATTAAGTTATGAATACCGTATTATATCACTATTCTGTTGTGTGTTTATTGATGTGCCGGTCGAAGGCACTCGACCATCCGTCTGCAATCAAGAACCCCCCTCCAAATCCTGTGCCGTTCATAGCCAAATCCACCTTCCTTCCACCACCACCGATCTTCCGACCGTGTCTGCTCCTCTACACAAGAAGGGATTCTGTCGTTAGCTACCGCCGATAAATGCTTGCAATCTCTATTCCCCAGTGGATGCGTCTGCTCCTATAACATTATCAGTAAACATTTTCACATCAGCCGCTGTCCTTAAGCCCAAGCCTAAAGAACAAGTCGCAATCCGCGAACTAACCGGGGAAATATTTGTTCCCCGAGTGATATTACGCAAGACCTTGCGCCGGAAGTGGCTAGGATGTTCAAGAGCCGGTTATTTGCTGTACGGTTAGCAAGCCGTCGAGGGGCGTCTGGTTTTGACAAATACAAGATCGTTAGAGAGATGGGGTATATTACGGTAAATGCAGCAACCTGCCGCAAAACCGCACTGCGCTGCGCTAAACGGGCACTGTGCCCAGCCGTCTAGATGAATATCAAATATCAGGCGCCCTATCTTCGAGGAACCTGGTGTGAGTTGCGGGAAGAGATTTCCGGCCTGTATCGGCATCATGAAGGACCGACCATGCTGTGACGATTTAGGTGATGTGTAAGTTTTTCGACTATTCATTCATAAAGCTTGATGTGCCAATATATATACCAGGCCAGTCCATTCCACTACCGGCAGGCATCTTGCTAAGCAAGAAGGTTAAAGCAGGGATGAGGGACATACACCGGCTTAAGAAAAGAGATCGCTGATCATGTATTTCATCAGTGCCCGTATTAGAGCTGGTGGCATGGAGGAAGGTTCGTCCAAGGGTGCGGGATTTTGGCCCTGAGCCGGAAATCTCCAGGTTTACTGATGGAGTCAAAGCGATGAATGTTTTTTTTTCTGGAATCATTTCCGTTAATAGTGTAAAATTTCCAGTTAAGGGGATCTTCCTTCCCTTGACAGGAGTATTACAATTGCTTCCTTAGGAATGGGAAAGTTTTGTGTGCTCTCGTAAACTGCTCCACTTTTGGGGGCTGAAAAATGCTGTGATATTTGGTTTGCTTGTTACTGGCTGTCTATGATTTTTATTATGCTAATTGTGTGATTTGGGTTATGGTTTGGTGGCATAGCGGTTTTAGATAGAAACTGTGCCCTAAAGGACTGAAGGATTTAACGGTATGATAAGAACGATTCCGCCGCAAGTGCTTTGGGATACCGGGTTAAAAGACACTGCCTCTCCTCAGTCCCCGAGGAGTTCAAGGGAACCACTGGCTCTATATATTCAGTGTTCTCAACACAGCGGGGCGGGCAAGGATGCCAGGGCACGGCGTCCGTCTTCCATAATGATGGCCGTCGCCTGCAGGTATTTCGGAGTGTGACACTTATAGGGATATGCCTCCCGTCCCAAGCAGATATTAGGACTGGCTATAGGACGGGCGTCCATCCCCCCCGAAGCAAAAGACGGACGGACTGGACGCTTGGGGCTCTGAACTCTCTATCATCCATCATTCATAGAATCCTAAGCTGCGAAAACGGAGAATTTCCTCAATCATTCAGTAATACCCGTACAGTATAATATAGCCAAAGGGAAAACCCATCCATTCTTCTGTGCTGATTTCGCAGTTTTGGCTACCTCTCCAACTAAGAGGGCGTTTCGACACTGAGTGCCCGGTGGTCACCACTTATCATGGGTAGAACCATAGTTCGACTAAGAGGGCATGGGGCTATGTCACAGAACTAACTCCATTACAAACTATACCCCCCCCCTATCCTTGGGTGGTGAAGACCAACTGTTCTACCGCTTACCTAGCATACTTCCCTCTCGCGCGATCCCTACCGGTGTCGGGGGTCACACAGAAGAGGCCGGAGCCGAAGGGTAAAGTGATGGGACCTACTAATGAAAGAACTAGAGATTGAGTTGCTCTCTTGCTTGAGTGTCTATAGGCGCCCCCGCGACTGTCCTACTTATAACAATCTGCAGCATGAACATACATCAATATAGCTCCCATCATTTCCTAGATCCTCATGTTCCAAGTGGACTAGCGATCGGCCAAACATATCCGCCCCTGACATCACATTGAAGTAATACTTCAGACCACTGGTACCGGGCAGTATCGAGTGAGAGGTTATGAGTATCGAATGGAGAATTAATACCAGTAGCGTATTCCAATACCGGTATCTCTCAAATTGAACTCGCTTAACCTCTCCCTCCTGTACTAGTTAACAATCCATATCGTTCGCCTATCACCTCCCTTCCCCTTCTAGGTCATTGCTCGTGGCAGGACCAATAGCTTTGGCCGTTAAAAAAATGCGCTGGCGAGATCATAGTCAGGTCCATCTCCCCAGCAGGTATGGTTCCTCGTCGCTACTCCCTTGCACCTACCTAGTAGACCCTGAGTCCCCATAGACGCGTGAATCCTCCGAGACACCTGTCTGCTTCTACCTCTCACCCTTCTTTCTCACGCCCGCCCCCTCTGTCTCCTTCAACCTTCTTACCCACCCTCAGCCTCATTACTGCTTTGCCACCACCACCACCACCACCACAAACTCTAGGAAGTGCTCGTGTACGACCACATCTTCAGACCTCACGAACTCCAATAGCCCAAGAAGAGCCTGTGGACTTATCCGATACTTTTGGGCTAAGTTATAAAAGTAAGGGAGTCATCCACAATACCGCTAATCACAAAGCTCCCATAATCCTCTAGTAACCCTCAAGACTAGGACAATCAAAGTCTCAGTGTAAAGGCTAGGGATTCCACTTAGCCTTCCTCACTTTAAAATTGCCCACCTGGGTGCAGCTATCTGCCCAGTAGCCCACAGAGCACTTCTTAGAAAGGCGGCCAACGGCACTAGACCAGATCTCACTCTAACTTACAAGATACAAGGATTACTGGGAAATAACGATATTTGCCAAGTTTTGCAATAAAAAGAAAACCCACAAACGGTACAGTGCCCAAAATCGGCTGTACTAGTACAGCAGTGAGTGTGGTATTGTTTTGTTTTTTTACGGGTCAGTGAGGGGGGTGTACTAAGTGTTTGGTTATCTACCAGATTTATATGGATGAATAAATTGATGAAGGGCTGACAGGTCAGAAGGTCAATTAAGAGTGGGTTATCACAGAACATGAATTGTTATAGTGGACTCGAGAGTGCTCTAGGAGGAGGACTTGTGACGAGAGCAGATTGCTCACTCCACCAGGAGGTTAACCCAACTAGCCAACGGCCTCGGGATGGTCGGGTTCATAATTCCCCCCCAGCCACTACAGTCAACCGCCTCCAGCGGCGGCCGATGTGTAGAGTTCTTCAAGTAAATCCAATACCGGCACAGCCCCTAATGTATGGAGAATGCTACAAGCTTGATGATCGCGATTCATATTATACAGGCACTCTAAGAGTACAACGAAAGATAAAAAATATGATGGGATTATCAGGTGGATGTGCTAGGTAATCAGCCCACCTAATCAGATTCCTCTCTTCCTCCTTCCCTCCATCCTTCTATAATACCGGCACCCATCATACTGTAACTCATCCCGCTCATAAGTAACGAAGCATCACCGAAAAATGAAAATAAAAAGAACTCCCCCTACGCACTTTAGCACAGCTTATTCCCACTCATAAGACCCGCACACAAAAAAGCAGGGAGATTAGCTAGCTATTATATCTCGGAAAGAGCGTCTAACCCCGGCATTAAGCAATATTACTAGCCATTGCAGTACTATACCGGTACAATCCCCTTCTCATACCTTAATTCACTACTAGTGACTATATGCACATCGTGCATACTCGCAACTTGCAGAACGAAGAAAGCATTGAGAAAAGGCTTGAAAGAAGGATAATAAGTTGTGGTTATAGCACAGTACAGTAACGAATCAACTAAATCCATAACCCCGACAAAGTCCGCACGAGAACCCCCCCAGCACAACACAGAGGGAAAAGGCCCAGAGTACCACGTTCCACCAAACCCGCAACACCTTAAAAACCCACCCCCAGTATACCAGCCTACAGTAGGCAAGGACATCCCTACAAGGAGCCAGGTTTCTAGAACCGATGACAGGCCAAATACCGGTATCCCATCCCCTCCAAAATTCTCAAAACCTTAACCTTCTTCGCACCGGAGATTTCGGAAAGCCTCATATAACATACTGGTCCATTCCAGTTCACCAAAAGCAAGACCATATTATTATAATAGGGCACTTCAAAAGAAAGCAAAATCCTTTCTTTTCTTTTCTTTTCTTTTTTTCTCTTTCTTTTATCATAGGGGATGTCCCTAGCACCTCCACACACCCGATAATCCCCGGTTCAATAGTCTACAAGTTATCCCAGGCTCATTACCTACTAATATAATATTAACCCTCGCTATATATGATCCGAGCGCACTTCCTCTTCGCACTCACCGAACCTAACTAACTGAAAGAAAAGAAAAAGACAGACCACAAACCACTAAGTTACTACCACCCCCCCAACCCGCCCCCCAATCCTTCCCTCCCCACGTCCTTCTTCTTCTTCTCTTCACGCCCCATCACTCGCCTCAAACCCCCAGCAGAGACAAATCAATTTTAGCAAAAACCAAGACCCCACCCCACCCACCAAAAACTCAACAAGGCCCATGGGAGGAGAAGAGAAGAAAAGAAAAGAAAAAGAAAAAAAATCACAAAAATAGAAACCCCCTCTAAGGCTCCTCCCTCCCAAGATACACAACTTTCCTTCCCACTCAACGGGGATGGACGGATGGACCGAATGGTGATGGACCCCTCCTTTCTTCTCCCCCCCCTGCTACGCTTTGGTACCTGCCAAGAAAGACAAGGCGTTTGTCCCCTTTGTTTTTTTTTCCCCCCAAGAAGCTTTATTACTACTTATTATATCATAGTAAGAATCCGTGCAATAACGGTACACACTCGCTCGAACCCCCCGACCCTCTATTTTTAGTATATATTTTTTGTTTATTTAGCGTCCATCTTATCGCCAAACGGCCACGAGCCGAGACTCCCGCCGGATGGAAATTCGCCGGCGGCGGTATGTGACATATGTTACATCATGGCACAGACGGAGAGATGGACAGACAGACAAGTACAAGTATACTATATTAAGCACGAGGTACAGGCTTGCTTGCTTCTGACTGGCACCTTTTCCCAGGGGGGGGACATTTGTCTCTATCTTGGGACCTGCGCTGTCGTACTGGACGGTACGGTAGCCTATAATAAACAAATAAAACACGGCTTATCAGCACTCCCAGGGCGTTTGTTTGGGGTAGACGACTCGTCACGCTACAGGCAAACATTGATGAAGGTACTCGGGGGTGTCCTTAAAAATCGGAAACTACCCGTGCTGAATCAGGGCCAAAACGATCGAGCGATCACAATGTCTGGAAAACTTAACCTTGTAACTCCATGTAACTAGGCATCTTAAACAAGGT
>Ga0307517_10015186_pt1 | contig 10254 bp, 7 predicted proteins | sample 23_EM_MG_FD_194515 | JGI IMG/M metagenome (GOLD analysis project Ga0307517, IMG submission 194515) | Populus trichocarpa ectomycorrhiza microbial communities from riparian zone in the Pacific Northwest, United States - 23_EM | ecosystem: Host-associated > Plants > Roots > Unclassified | place...
AGTTTGATATCAAAACCGGAGTTGTGGTATATGAACTTGTGAAGCAACTGAGTTTAATAATTGTGGCGGATCTACGTTATTAATCTTAGGGAGAACATTCAATCAAATCAAACATAGACTGCGGACAATTATGTTTTCTTGATTAATCAACTTATCTAGTTCTTAAGGCTGTCATTAAATTAAATTACTAGTGCGGACACTGTGGTTGTTTGATGGTTAGAGTTAGTTATACGGCGGATCCGTTAACTAACCAATGTTAAGAAGAGAGAAATATTTAGAATATAAATTGATGTTTCGTTTCCATGATCAGTTCTGATTTCTGTAGGTGGATGTGTGCTTGTGATCAAGGTTTGTTTTCTTGATAATTTTCTGATTTTATTAAATTTCGTTTGATAGTTTTCTGTTTTCTTTTGCTTTAGCCTAGATAACGTTCAACCCCCCCCAAATTGCATATCATCTAGCATAAAAATCTGACTTGAATCTTCCTGTGGGATCGACCCCTTGCTTGCTCTATACTATCTTGTGTGTTGTGTTTGAAGCTAGGGTAATTAATTTGTGAGACCGCAACATCGCAACAGATGCTTAAAAAATAGGTAGCAAACCTTGTAATGACAGGACAACATATATCATTTCCATTAGTAAAGTCTTTCCTCGTCAAAGCTAAAACCCATGCATGATTAATGGTTTCATCAATCATCAGAAAATATATTGGATCAGAAATATTTTCTAACATCAAATTAATGCAATGGGCAGTACAAAGAGACCAAAAAAAAGTGCCATATCTTTGTTGTAAAGCCTTCCTAATAGCTTTGAATGCATACTCATTATCACTAATAAATTGGACAATATTTTTTTATCCCACTTCTTTGACAACTTCATCAAACATTTCAAGCAATGTTCCTTTATCTTTTCGAAGACCTGGAGTGTCATCTGACTTCAAGAATATGGTACCTCTTGGAGAACAAGCAAGAAAATTCATAATTGGTACATTCCTCCTATTTGACCATCCATATGCCAAATGGAGAATCCATAAAGTTTCCAATCAACTTTGATTCCAAAAAGAGGTATTCATGGACATTATGAACTACACCTTTCAAAAGTGGTCCCCTTAAATCATGATATGATGGTCCTTTAAAACCAAGTCTCATTGATGTTATGACATCTATCATTGGTTGCTAATAGTATGATTTAACACCATTAAATGGTACATTAACATCATACCACCATTTTTCCATGACCTTCCTTGCATTATGTTCCTTCTCTTTAGAAGCCATTGCACTTTTAATGCTAGGTTGTGAACCTAGGGTAGTTCGTGGAACAAATAAAGTCATCTCTTTTATATTTGCACTTGTGCCTTGCATTGTCAATCTTTTATTTGCTTGTGAACCAATATCACTTAAAGTATGATTTGCACTATCACCCTCTTCGACTTCATCATTGATAAGTGATTGAGAATTTCCAATATCAATTCTAAGTCTCTTTCTCCATTGTAAAGTCCTCTATCAATTGCTTTATTTGCCATTTCACATCTGGAGGGACCTTTTTACAAGCTTCAGTTGATTTCATAATAATTTTTTGTTAAAAAAATCAACATTATTGTTTGATAATTTCATTTGACCCATAAACAAAATCATGACACTTTTGACAATATATTGATTACTATTTTGGAAAATTATATAGCAAGGATAATATGGACCACTAGCTAACTTCCTTTCACAATTAGAATTTATGGTTGGATATTATAATTCTAAAAAAACTTTCCATGAAGAACAAAGATATTTTACACACATACATATAATAATTACATAGAAATTAAGACAACATAGCAACAAGCATATATATACATTCAATTTCATATAATAATTATGTATCCTTCCTTATAATTAATTATGGTTTGGTACATTCAGTTTCATATGATTCCTGGTTATGATCAAGTTGCTTGTATTGTTACCAGACTTAGCAACTATAACTGCAATTCACACAACAACCTAACACAAGTATTTGGTGGTTGGTCACTTATATTTTAATAAATAGGTGTCTTACATTTCTTATTGCCTTTAATTGTTAGTTTGGGTTGTTGTATTAGAAACTAGGTTTATGCCTTTTTCATTTTCAATTTGAACTTAGAGAGGGGAAAGAGATTGCACCTTAGAGAAAAGAGACAACAACCAATGGATAAAAGGGGAGGTTACACCTTAGAAAGAAAAGACAAGAGTCAGGGATGAAAGTTGGAAGGTGATGTTGAAGTATAAGCTTACAAGAGAGAAGAGGGAAGATTGGAGGTGGAGGTTTTGAAAGACAAGATGTTGATTGTAATTGTTTTAGTTGGGAACTTGAGACTGTGAGGAAGAGAAATTAGGGATTTGTTTTTAGTTCAGAGAAAAAAAAGCTTTTATATCTAGGTGGTTTAATTAATCAAATTGAATTGGGTTCAATTTGATTCAATGACTTTTCAATTTTTCAAAACTTTAAGCCCAAAACGGAACATGTGAAATGAAACCGAAACATTCCGGCTGAAATTTGTTTGGAAAATCTAGAATGAACATAAATTTTAAATGAGGTGAAAATTGTTATGTTTTTTGAACTGGTACGAAATGTTCTGGCTATTCTGGATGAAATAGAATGGAATTGATAGCCTTGGCTTGGGGTGACAGTAACACGCCCCAACATTTAGTTTAGACGTCATTTTGCTAAAAGGGGGGGGTTTATTGCTAGAAAAGAAATTAAAGATACAGGTCCTAATTTTCTATTAAGATTAAGAAAAAAAACTAAAAGGCATAACATTTTCTTTATAGACACCTTCAAAAAACATTGTGGACCACAACAGTGTTTTTTTTTTCTATAAAAAAAAATCTTTTATTTTTTTTCATTTCAGTCCTTTATCTTTCTTTTATTTTATTTTATCCTTAGATAGTTTGTTATTTCAAATTTGAACTTGAAGTATTATTTTATTTGACTTACTGTGAGATCCTCAAGGTGACAAAAATGCTCTCTAGTATTTGGTTCATACTTGATTTTACTAAATCAAAGGGACGAGTTATTGCATTAAAGATACAAGAGCCTAATTTAATTCCTGGAAGGAAGAAGAAGAGTCAAGCATAGAGATTGAGGAGAGAGAAAATGAGAAGAAAAGAAGAATGAGATGTCAGAGCTACTTTGGACTAAAATAACCGTCATATGTCGCTCGAGGAAGCCCCAACGAATATGATTCCAACAATACCAATAAAGGTCACCATTGAAGCTTAAAGGAAGTCGCATGCGCCTCATTAATACGATGAACTTCCTCACACACTGGTGTATGAGTCTTATGTGCCATGTAGTTTTTAAATTTGTTCTTAATTATTTGATACCTCTTCAATTTAATTCTAGATTTCATTTAACCTGAGCCCAATAAAAACCCAATTAAGGAGAAAAATATGTGGGTGAGAATAACAAAAAAAATAGATGACCCAACCATGTTAAATTATTATGGTTGTTCCCATGACATCATCGTGAATTTTAAGAGTTGATTGGAGTTGTTTCAATATGGTTGGATTTGATTCTCAAGTTATGCAAGAGGTGATGTAAAGGACAATAACAAAACAAATGAATTATACTAGCAAGTTATTCTGTTTCAATTCAATATTTCTAGCGAGTTATTTTTTTTAAAAAAAATATTAAAACATAATTAAATAAATATATCAAATAGCAATCATGTTTCACACTTTTCATTGTCTAAAATAAAAAGAAAACAAATAATAATAATAATAATAATAATAATAATAAATAAATAACAACGCCGATGCTATATATATATTTTTTGTCATTTTGCGCTGGAATTGACTCTGTGTCCGCGGGGCTAGTGATTGCTGAACAGCACTGTTGCTTTCCACGACCACCTACCCTAAGCCATCAATCATAAGCACACAACAATCCCAGACCTTAAAAAAAAAAAAGGAAAGAGGAAGATAATAGCTTGATACCAATTAAGCGCTTAATATCGTAAGAAGAAGGATTGTCTTATTGATTCATAATAATAGTTTTTACGAGAGTTGCTTCCCAAACCCAATTATCAAACAAACAATGTCCCCCACACAATGCTGGTCAAAAGAATCCTGATCGTGCATCCATCCTTTCAGTATACACTGACAAGCGACACCAATACAAGATCATAAATTATAAATACACACGCGTCCATAGGATTAATCCCCCAAGGGCATTTCTGTCACTCCAAAGAGAGATTAGGATATCGTGTGCCCCGCCTTTTCAAGGAAACAATGCAGCCATCCTTTGGACAGATAGTTGGATTGTAAACAATATCATCACAGCCGTCCGCTCTGTACCGCTTAAAATCAAGCAACGCACAGAACATGGCGATGAATAAAACCAAATGATTGAGGGCATACCTTTGACCCACACACTGGTGGGCTCCAGCTCCAAAAGTTAAGAAATTCTTTTTGAATAACTGATCCTCTTGCCTGTCCTCAGAGAAACGGTCCGGGTCAAACCGGTCCGGTTTAGTGAACCCTTGAAATGAACTGTCTAAAACCGACGGGAACACAATGGTCCCTTTAGGAATCGTGTACGACTCCGTCAAAGCAAACTCCTTCATAGCTACATGTGGGACTAACGTCGCAGGTGCGCGGTACCTCAGCACCTCACGCGCCACCGCCTGCGTGTACTTCATTTCCCTGAGCTGCTCCGTGTTTATTAAACCATCAGATTCTGGTGACCAGAAACTCGACACTTCCTTTCGAACCTTCAGCAGGACTTCCGGGTTCGAGTCGAGAAGCGCCACCGCCCAAAGGAGCGATGACGTTGAAGCATCCTGAGCAGCAAAGAGGAAGTCAAAGAGGTGGCCTCCGATCTCGGCTTCACTAGTGTGCGGTGGAACTGGCTCTCCAGCGGATTTGGCAGCGGAGATTTCTTTAAGCATTTCTTGCATCCAGAAATCTATCAAGCAAGATGGTTCATGGTTATTGTCCATTTTTTTCTTGCTCTTCATTACACATTCTGAGAGGGTTTCTGCTAACCTGTCAACAGCCAACCTGGCATTTCGAAATGCGAAACCTGGGAGATCAATAGGGAGTTTCATTAGTCCAACGTTGAACATATTGTAATCCAGCTTGAATCGCTCCCGCTCTTCTTCGCTCAAATACGGGCCGACAAAAACGGTCTGTGAAGTCTCGAGGTTCATGTCTCGAACTAACAAGCGGAGAGAGATGGACTTGTTTGGACTGTTTGAGGATAAGCTCTCCCATTTTTTCAAGTGCTTGAGAATGATTATCTGCTGGAGTGAGGTGTAGGTTGAAAGAGCACGAGGAGTGAAGTTGGGAGCGATTCGGCGGCGGAGATCCTTGTGTTCCTGACCGAACTTATAAATCAAATTATGCTCACCAAATAGCTTCTTCCCAAAAGGGTGGCCAACAAGCAAGAAAGCATCAGGCCTTATGTTTGAGAAAATGAGGTGGGAGAGATTAGTGTCGCGAATGTACAATATGAACCTCCCGATTATATAGTTAGCAGAGAATCCAGAACGAGAGCTATTGGCGGATTGGGTGTCCCAGAATGAAGTTGGATCTCTTACTAAAGAAATTGCGTTGCCAATAAATGGAAGCACAAAAACAGGACCCGGAGCTCCTCGTTTCTTTATCAAATAACTCACCTGCTCCACCAAAACGAGGAAAATAACGAAAGAAATTATGTATGGAACTAGAGTTGATAAGAAAGTTGCACAGGACAATAGCAAGGTTGTCATTGTTTTTTTTCTTTTCAAAGTTTCTTAAGAGGGGGGGAAGGGAATTCGCTGCAGACGTTTATATAGAGGAAACTTTCTAGGTTAACAAATTTAAATGATTGGACAAGATTTTAAAAATGATTTTATATTAATATGTAATAAATAAGGCAAGGTGGTCGTTAAAAACAGGTCCCTTGATAGAACAAATTTTTTGAAGAAGCTGTGAATTAAATTAAAATGTGGATAGTTAATGTGGTGAGGTAGTAGAGGCAGGCATTGCCCTTTTCCTCTGAAGGTCAGTCTGTTGGCAGTGATAACTCCATATATATAGTAGCCACAAAGGGAGCGAGAAAGAAAGGGAGAGGGAGGAGTGAAGTAGGGAAACTGCCAAAGGAGAGAAGATAACAGGACGGCAAGAGAGGGTGGGTTTTCATAGAAGCTTTTTTTAAAGAAGAAGAAGAAGAACCTGTAGAATGGCCAATTATTATACCAAAAGCACTGCCTTCAATTGCAATGGGACAACATAAGAGCACGGGGCAATCGGCCTACTTAAAAACTAGTGCCAAGTAAATGCAGCCAAAGATATTCTTGAAAATACAAGACTTCTTAGCTGGAGCCTTTCTTGAAGAGAAACCTACCATTGCAAATGGCAGGTGCTTCTCTTCAATATCAACATCAATATCAGAGTTCATCATAAATTAGTCATTCTGATATTAGAAAATGAATTCCTAGGTGTTATAGTTTCAAGAACTAATTAATTAGTTAGTATTTTTTTTATCAATTTTTTCATATTATTTATTTAGGTTGTGTTTAGTTAGTATTTCTGGGAAAAAAACAAAGACAGGATATAATAAAATTAAGAGAGTACTGATTGCGGTTAGATGGGTAAGCTGCAAAGTTTTCGTGACAGTAAAACCCACTGGACTTTGTAATTAATGAATATATGGAGCAAGAGAGTGGAAATAATCAGCATTACTCCATGATCCATCCATACGGAAGCAAATGGGTTGCAATTTCTGATGGAGTCTGGTCGTCTGCTTATTGCAAAGATTGGCTACCAGTTGAGCTGTGAGGAATTTTTATTTTTTATTTTTTTTGGATGAGAGTGATATTCATGAATGCCCCAAAACTTATCTTAGAGCTTAAGGCAAGTGGAATTCATGCATGAACCATGTTGACTTGCTACCGTTACCATTACATAGCACTTTTAATTGGAGTTTTTTTTTTCTAATGAATTTTTTTTTAATTTTAATTTTATCTTTTAACATTAAGTTAATTGAGAATTGAATTTTATAAATTTTTTTAATTTACTTTTTATAAAGTTATTACAGACACATGACCTACCTGGACCTTAAGTTTAATAGGTTAACTTGATTGACTTGAGTTTTTTTTTCTTTTTATTTCATCATTTAATATTTAGTTGATTGGTAATTAGATTTTATAATTTATTTTTCATCTGCTTTCTATGAGGTTATCCTCATCTCATGACTCAGGTCACGGGTTTGGCGGGTTAACCCTGATTGACTCAAGTTGTTTTTTATGTCCAATTTTTAATTGAATTTTTTCTCAATTTCATCTTTGAACACTATTTGATTTAGAATTGGACATCATAATTATTATTTTTTTCTATTGGATTATCCTAGTCTCATTACTAGAGTCACGAGTTTGACAGATTAACTTGGGTTGATTCTGGTTATTTTCTTTGTCCTTTTTTTTAACTGATCTTTTTTTTTTCAGTTTTACCTTTCAACATTTGTAATTTGTATTTGCTTTCTATAAAGTTATCATGATTTCATGACTTGGTATGCGGTTTAACAGGTTAAACTAAGTTAACCAAAATTAATTTAATATGTTGTCATCTTAATGTGTATTAAACAAATCTCATCTTAAATATTTATTTTGAGTCAACTATATTTTTACCGGTCATATGAGTGGTATTTAGATCCGCCAAGGCGACCAAGTCACATCGAATCAACTTTAGCAACGTCTAGATATTTTTTTTACATTAAAAACATTGATCCGATCGGCAGCATAGTGCGAGCAATAATCTAGTTTACTCTAAGACTATAGATATATACTAGTACGGTCTTGTGGATTTTTTGACATGGACATTTTTACTTTGTTTTATAAAAAAGATTTGAATTCAAGATTTTTCCTAAGAAAAGTAAAATGACTAATTAAGAAGAGCTAATTCTGGTTTGAAAAACTCACATGGAGTGAAATAATTGTGTCACTTGAATAGTGTAATGATAATTTTATTCTTTACACAAAAAATCTTAAAACTAGCTATTGTAGGTATTAAAGTCTTTTCATAAGATGCAATAATCATTACCAAATTAATTTGGGGCAAACAAGTCTTTTCTCATTTCAAAAGTATAACAAAATGACTGAAATACTCTAAAAAACAAACATTTTAAACTTGATGTCAAAGGACATTTTGGTATTTGCACAATTGTTTTTTTTTTATTATCACGCTAGAAGAGGAGCAATTTGATATATGACCAAGTATAAAAAATAATACAAAAACCAAAAGTATAGTGAAATGATTAAAATACCTTTAAAAGCAAAAACAAAACTAAAATTGGTGTCAATGGACTTTTTCATCTTTTCACAATAGTTGTTTTTGTTATTATCATGTCAACTTAGGAACAATTTGATATTTAGCTAAATATAAAAAAAATTTAAAAATGTTTTTTTGGGATGTTTGGCACAACTTCTACTTATGCTTTTATATGTTTTTCAAAAGTCTATTTGGCTTGAAAATATATTAAATTGATATTTTTTTAGTGCTTTCTGATGGTTTTGATGTGATGACGTCAGAAATTTAAAAACTATTTTGATACATTTTCAAGCGAAAAACTATTTTGAAAAGCACATTCCACCATAATCCTAAACACTCCCTTCCTGTTGGTGTGTTGTGTGTCGATTTTGGTGGAGCGGTTTATCACCAGTGAGCCTTTCTTCTTTTTTCCTCTTCTTTTATCTCTACTTCCTAAAAAATTATAGCTTGGCCCTCTTTATTGGTACTTCAACTTCATTCCATGTTTTTTTTTTTTTGCCTTTTTATAAAAGTTTTGTTTGTTATCAATTTCATCATTCAATCCCAATTTATCATCTATTATGTTTTTCAATTTGGTCCTCATTCTTTTGAATTTTTAGGGCCTTTTATTGAATTTATTTTTCTTTTCAAATTTACCCTTCAATCAAAAACTTGTTTGGATTTTTTATTTTAATTTTGATTTTCATTCTTTTAATTTTTTTAGTTTTTTTTGTTAAATTGATTTTTCTTTTCAATTTCATCATTTAATCAAAGATATAATTTATTTTATATTTCAGTTTTGATCCTCATTATTTTAATTGCTATCTTTTTATTTTGAGTCCTTTTGTATAATTGAAATTGTTTTTTCAATTTCATCATTGAACATTTGATTAATTGAGAATTAGGTTTCATGGTTTTTCTACATTGAGTGTTTTTGGTCTAATGACTCGGGTCACAAGTTAGGAAAGTTAACGCGGGTTGACATTGACTTTTTTTTTAAAAATGGGATTTGCAATTTTCATTGTTTTCTTTTCTTTTGGGTTCCCAATCTCATGATATGGATTGCGAGTTTAACAGGATAACTAGGGTTACAAGTTTGTCATGCTAACCCGAGCTAATTTTTCTACGTCTTATTTTTACCTAATTTCTTTATTCTGTATTTAATGGGATGGAAATTGAGCTACTTCGTTTATCCCTTTTTGAAAAAATGTTCTTTTGTTTTCCAAGTTATCGTGATCATTTTTTTTATTTGGTCCATCTACTATTGTTGTCTACTTTTTTTTTCCACCTAATTAAAATAAAACCAACTTACCAAGTTTGGTCTTTAATCTGAGTCGTGGATTTTTTTCCTTCTATAAAATGCATTTACAACACCTAAACATCATTTTTTTTTAATGAAAAACATCAAGCATGAGGTGCATTGCGGTTCCATAGCTACAACTAATACTAGTTGTGCTAATATCCATAGGTACTAAAAATATTCTTTTGAATGGAAAAGTTCCATTTTCAAAGTAAAATATGGTAGGTTCCTCCATTTATATCTTATCATGTCAAAAATCCTATACAACTTTATTAGGCTTTATCATAACTCGATTTTGATCCCCTGTTTCGATTACATTTTAAAAAAATTTCAAAAAATAAAAAATTTCTTGAAAAATATGTTTTTGATTCAATTTTGCCAATTGTGGTCATTTCATAATTTTCAAAACCACTTGATGTGTTTACATGCTTAATGGGCTCTTTTTAAAGAGATGGACACATATCGATTAGATGTCTTTCTACCGAAAAAATCACATAAGCCTTTGTTATTTGAATCTTTCCTACAACTATTTGATGAACAAGAGAAGTTAAACTCGTAATTTATTTTTCAAGGGAGGAAATATTTACCTTATTAACATGCTTAGATGGAGGGTTAAGCCTAATGCCAAATTGTTGAGGATTGGCTATCATATTTGCAATCAAGTTTCTTATGGTTGTGAGAGTTTTATCTACCAAAGCT
>Ga0307517_10015187_pt1 | contig 10254 bp, 15 predicted proteins | sample 23_EM_MG_FD_194515 | JGI IMG/M metagenome (GOLD analysis project Ga0307517, IMG submission 194515) | Populus trichocarpa ectomycorrhiza microbial communities from riparian zone in the Pacific Northwest, United States - 23_EM | ecosystem: Host-associated > Plants > Roots > Unclassified | place...
AAGACTGGTGGTAACCACTTTTATGATAAAAACTAGACAAGTGTCTGCAGGCGATTGTGTACAATGCCACGTGCATTAATGAGAGGTTTCATTATGTGTCAATGTATTTCATTCATTAAATAGCCTAGGATTTTTTCATAACTTGTAGGCAGGGCTACTGGGACATTTCATTATGATGCCCATTAATTTCATTGTGATTTTCATTAGTACACCTGGGGGATTTCATTGTCATTTTTATTGTTATATCCAGGGAATTCCATTGCAATTTTCATTAGAGTACCTTGGAAATTTCATTGTGATTTTCATTAGGGTACCTAGGGGATTTCATTGCGATTTTCATTGTTATATCTGGGTAATTTCATTGCAATTTTCATTAGGGTACCTTGGCACTTTCATTGCAATTTTCATTGTTTTATCTAGGTAATTTCATTGTAATTTTCATTAGTATACCAGGGGGATTTCATTGCGATTTTCATTAGGATACCTTGGCACTTTCATTGCAATTTTCATTGTTTTATCTAGGTAATTTCATTGTAATTTTCATTAGTATACCTGGGGGATTTCATTGCGATTTTCATTAGGGTACCTTGGTGCTTTCATTGTGATTTTCATTGTTTTATCTGGGTAATTTCATTGCGATTTTCATTAGTATACCTGGGGGATTTCATTGCAATTTTCATCAGGGTACCTTGGCGCTTTCATTGCGATTTTCATTGTTATATCTGGGTAATTTCATTGCGATTTTCATTAGAGTACCTTGGCACTTTCACACTTATATTTAAAGTATCGATATTCTATAACATTTAGTCAAAGTCTAAAATATCATTTATGTCTAGTTCGCCTACATCAGATCTGTTATCATCTTGTTCTTCCTCATCCTCAGAGTCAGATACTGAGCCGTCTACGCCAACACAAGCCGAGACGATTCTGTACTTACTACTCCACGGTGGAGTGATCCCATGTTTCTTCATCACTGGTAGCCAATATGCGGCACAACGAATTGCCATACGCAAACAAAGGGTGGACTGCTTATGTGCATATGCCACAACACCACTTTGCACCGCAGGCTCAAGACTTACCCTGCGGTTTGCTTGCTCCAACCACCACACAGACTTCCATTCGAAAAACATGAGGACCCGGCGCATCTCCTCTTGAATTATCAAGAGTTCTTCCTTCCACCGACACATGCGCGCACGAGTCTGGGCCCACTCCATCCTCATACTGTGGTTAAACTCATCCTCAGTCTGATTGTCACCCCATTCTTGAGGTGACCGCGGTACCAGCCAAATTCACGATGGCTCAAATCAGCTATTAGACGTCTTGGCGTCCTCTGGATGATCAGGATCCCTTCCAGGGCCTCTTAGGTCGGTAGGTTTAAGCACCTTTAGCCGCTCTTTCCAAGACCCATTTGGATCGAGGGCCAGTAGGGCTGTATACGCAACACGGTAGCGGTTAGCCGCTCGTTGGAGTTTGGACTCAAATCGGCTATATGAGTCAAGCATCCGTGTGTTCGGCCGGTTTCCAGTTCCCGAAACGTTGAGTTTCTTGAACTGCCACAAGCCTTGGATGACACGACGTAAGCGGCGAACATCAGCCAGAGCATCATCAGCCTGTGCCTCGCATAAACGGCGTTCAGCTTCACAGATATCATTGAGTTCTGGGCACTGGCGAAGGTTGGGCGGAAGCGAAGAAGGAAAGAAGAGCGGCATGGACTCGGGATTTGAATAATGACCACCGGTATCTGCCACGTCACCCTGGACCAAGGGTAGCAACGCAGCAACATGAGGGGTGTAGGCAAGTTGGATGGGTCTCCAGATAATAATTTGTCGAATGAGAGCACTTCGTTTCTCCTCGAGATCAGCTAGCTGCTTGCTGGTCTTCTTTCCTTTTGTTCGTGAAAGTTCACGCTTGAATACAAACCTGTGGGGCATTAGACTATGATAAATGTTAATTTGCATGAGGACGTACTGCTGATCTTCGATATCAAAGCCCATCGAAAAGAACCCCGTCATTGAAACTTTATGTCGAGGTGTAGATCCACCCGCAAGTTGGAGGGTTTCATTTCGTGCTAAATCAAGACGGACGTCCTGCAAGGTGGTGGCTGCAAGTCAGTTAGACATGATTTCAGATGTTCATGGAGAAAAATACTTGCCTTGCGCTGGTTCATTATATGGATTTGGTGCCTTTGGGTTGGCTTCCCAACGCTCAACCATCCGCACCCATCGTGCAATGGTTTCCAATGGGAATGTCGCCGAGAACTTCTCAAAAATCTCCTCGTGCTTAGCACTCATCAAAACGGCCTCCTGGAAGCGCTTCGAAAACAAGGTACCTTTTTAATAATACTAAAAGTGAGATTTGATGATTAAACAAGATAAAAGAATGAAACGTACGAAAGCCGACGATCTTACGAAAATTCCAGCCATTCCAATGATCATTCAACGTGTCATGCCTGGCACCTGGCGCCATCTCTCTCACACTTGGCGCGAGTGCATTGGTCGATGACCAAGTTGTCTCTACTTCCTCTCCGCATGTCCTCCCAGCCCCTTTTGTATAACCCAAACAAAAATCCTTTCTGCACCGCTCTCCGTGTCCATTGATATGCCAGCTGGGAATAGCGATGTCGACTCTCGTTGCCGGGTTGATTTGCATGTGCTCTGGGAACTCTGACATGCGCTTGCGAAAATTCTTCGACCACTGACAGCCAATGTCATATGTGATGAAAATCCATGGGAGTATAACACCGATAAGGGCCGCAAAGATAATAAAATCCATATTACAATACCTAAAGGGACAAAGAATAAGTTAAAGAATGATTTTATGTGTGACGAACGTACTTTTCACCTTTCTGAAGGTCACCAGCCGCATTCCTCCGCACAAGCGCATGTCGAGAACAGATCACAACACCTACGCTGGTCACAGCGTAGCCAGGTGTGCATCGTGTCTGAGCCCTAACAATAGCATCATGCTTGGACTCACACGTATTGATCTGGTGAGAACATTCAGTTACAATTGTTGAAAGAAAGGGAAGAAAGTAATTACTTCCGGCTGATCGACGTAATTCGCGATGAAGTCTTGATATGCCGACTCCTCGACGAAAGGGCCCCATCCTGGCATCAGCTCAACATCCTCTAATCCTCGGTCCTTGCCCTTTAGCTTGAAGTTTGCATCGACAGAGAGATATAAAATATAGAGAAACCTGAAAGAAAACTATAAGAATTTTCGCAGAAAAACAAGAGAAGAAATTACATACATAAGGGCGCCGGCTTCCCTCCAATTGTCCGGGAGATTTCGACCTGGGTGTGGGCACGCAGGACATTCAACTGTCAAGCTACCTGGCGACGTATTTCCAATGCCCTCCGGATCATGTCCGCGTCCAGCGCGTTTGAGTGCCATTAGGTTTCTCCACATTCGGAAGACTCGATGGATCTCCTTGTAGCGATACTAAGCAGTGATTTCATGAATATAGGGTCTGGATATTATATATAACACTAAAAACACTTACAACCATGTCAGAAATATTCGCGTTATTGGTTTTCCGTAGGAGGAGGTGATAAAAGTCGTAAAGATTTCCCTTTCCTTGCAGGGTGTGTTCATGAAATGTGTCGAGGCAGTCGAAAGTAAAAACGGTATTTGGTCTCGAGAATGTCGCCGGAAACCAGCCTTGCCTCAGGAGTTGGGTTCTTCGGTCAAGTACATCGTCTCTTGGGCAGTCGCAATAATCAATATTCACAGCATGGATACCGGAAGTATCGAAAACCATAAATCCAGGAGGCCCGGGAGATGGACAGGGGCAGACGCATCCCCCATGTCCAAGCTGAACGCAGACTCCGAGATCTTTAAGAGGCACCTTGTCGAAAAATTGACCGGTCCATTGCTAAAACATGAATTAATGTTAGTCTCAACATTTCAATAGCATTAGTAAAATAACGTACTTCGATACGGTGCAGCGGAATATCCTGGTGCGCCTTAACAATACAAGGCTGACAGCGTAGGCGACCTCCACCTGAGCAATCTTTGCACTTGAAAACCCCGGGCTCGTTATGGCACACGTAACATTCCTGGAGTCCGAGATAATCTCCAAGTCCATCCTGGCGTAAGATCTCGTCGAGAGTCGTATCCCTAAGCCAGAGCCACTCGAGTAGTTTGGACTTCGAAAGGAAAAAAAAGTCAATTAAGAAACTAATGGTTGCCCAAAAAATGAATACATACCCGAGTGTTGTTGTCCCGCTTTCGCTTAGGTTTCTCCACAATTACGACTTCTTCAACAGAAGCCGCTTGGACTTCAGGTGGTTCTGCCACGTCAGCTGTAACATCTTCCAATGTAGTGTCGGCTTGAATGGGAGGTGGCGTAGAAGGCGATGGTTGAGTGGTGACATGGCTCCTGTCCTTGCGCTTGCCTGCTAGACGACCGTTAGGGCCAACAAATAGCGTCCTGACACGTGAGGTGGTCGACGTAGACGATGAATTCGCGGGTGTAGGATCTTGAGATTGTGGATGGGCAACGCGGAAGCCTGTAGGGTTACGAGGTCGTTTGGAAGGTGCCTGCATGCGGCCGTTCGGCTCGTTGTCGTTTCTGCGCTTCGACATACGAGCAGAATGCTGGAGGTTGAGGAGGTTGAAAGAAAAGAGCACGTGTCCATTAGGATTGAAGGGTTGGAGGATTGAAAGAAATTATGAGATGGAAAAGAATGAAGTCGCACAGGGAACTCGATGAAATCGTCCCACCTGACTTGGCCTCCGTGCGTTACATAATCTCGCTTAGATCGCCTGGCCTTCGTTACACGACCTCCGGTATCTCTCTGTACCTCTCTGTTTCGGTTTTCAAGCTTCAAGAGGTCCCAAAAATTTCAAGCTAAAGAAACGCTGAGAAGTCTCGACCGTTAGAATTATATTTTTCGAGCTACGAGAACCACACTAAAACCGACCGTGAACTGACGGCGAGGGCCAGTGGTAGGAAGGTATTCTAGATGTAGTCGATTCTGGAATAATACTAATACGAAGCACTGTACGATATTTGGTTTAACAATAGACAAAGAATTCTATGTACAATTTTTAGTTATGCAAAATAGTTATTGCCAGGAAATTGTACGCACCATGACCATAGATAGGGTCATGAATGATGAAGTTCGCTTGTAACTGAAGCATGTAGTTGCTCCGAGTGGATTCAAGCTTCCAAATGCAAGAAAGGACGATGCTATTCGCGATGTAAAAGTATTAGAGGAGATACATATACATATGCTATGGAGGTATTCAATAAGTATATCGATATCGAGGAAAAATCAAACATGTGGTCCGGGGTTTCTTGCTTATCTCTTTCACTCAAGGCAGTTCTGGATTCGCCAAAAACTACAGGGCGGTGGCGCCTAAAAGATAATCGGTAGTTTATTCAAGGCCTACTTTACTCTGTATGAATACAGCTCTAATTCCCTATCGATTGATATTAGGCGCTGGTACGTGACTTGCATCTGGTTTGATTCCAGGTCGATTGATGCACACGGGATACATATCGTTGCCTCTATACACATCGTTGCCTCTGGTTACTCTACATGAGATTTTAGAAACATATCTATTGTATAGGCCTTGAGTATCTCTATTTCCCGAATGCACAAGTTTATGTGCGATATATATCTTTACCTGGGGTCTGGAAATTAGATGGGCCCGGTTAAATCTCACATTTATTAACGCAGTTACCAAGTTTTCTGTCCAATTCTTCGCAAATAATAAAGTGAAAACAATGTTGGCATACGCATTCAAAGTCTATACAACAATCAACTAAAACTAACTCAAGACTACATAATGGCCATAGAAAGAGGACCAAAATTCAACTCGTCGCCTGGGTTCCTCACCGCCCTCACATATCCTCCAGCCTTCGCTATGGCGTAATCGTCGGCTGCATCTTCATAAGTCTTAAATCCGGTATAGGATGCTCCAGGAACACGGTCAACCAAAGCCTTCACATAGGACCTAGGTTCCCATGTCAGTGGCGTGACTTAATAAATGAGAAATTCAATTTACCATCGCTGAAAAACACCACAGCACTTCCCAACAGTGACGGAATAATACATAGACTTGCAGCCTGTGGGTGGAGACGACAGGATAAACGAAGGTGCGTGAACTGGGACAGCTGCTGCTGCCGTGGGCAGAGCCGTGTCATCGGTTGCGAGGCCATCAAGAGCATCGGTTAGTGAGTCGATGGTGGTCGAAGGAGCCGTTGCCGCCTGAGTGAAGCTCAAAGCGTCAGGCAAGGGCGGGGTTGGATCAAGGATGAGTTCCGCCAACCATTCTTCAATGGCGATAGCGGATTGGAATCGAGAAAGAGAGGTTTGAGCTGAGGGTGTAGTAAGTACTGGCCCTGAGGCGGATTGAGCGATCTTCGTGGGGGACGCGGTTGACGTGGCACGCAAAGCGAGCACGCCGCGCTTCGGGTGTGTAGTGTAGTTGATAGGAGGCGGTCCTAAAGAGTATTGTTCTCAAAAAGTAGCACGAAGACATTTAGAGAATTATTTCGTACCTTTCATGGGCTTTGGGCACGAGAAGGTTGTTCTAAAGGTCACTTTGGAGATTGAGCGGTATATGTGTAGCCAGCGTGTGTTTGGTTCCCGAAAATGACTGGGAAATGTCAGCCGAGTTTACAAATAAATCAGACCCTGGAGTGGAGCAAACCTTCATAACGATAAGGATCAAATTTATTGGGGTTGAGTTGGTATACTCACTGTACATATGGCTGCAGCTAATTTACTTCATGTCGAGCAAGTGTCGAGGCCTGGTTCCTAACTTGCACCACCTTCGAACTTGCTCTGGTAAGTAGAATGAATTGGACGAGGTTTCCCAAGTCGAAATATAGGTCCCGGCAAAAAAATTTAGCGTATTTCGGAGGTGAATATCTTTGGAAATTAGCCGATTTACATATAAAAAAAAGTGAACCATGTGGGTGGCCCTTAACCTGCCACGTCGCATTGAGACGAGCACATCCTTTCCTGCGACACGCATTCATACGCGTTCATAAGCATTACCTTGATCCTCTGCGCTATTCATCGAAATGACTCGCCGCAAATGGACATCGACCGACCAAGAAGATTGGCTGAAGACACATCTTGCAGGGTTCAGCACTGCACAGGTGAACAAGACAACTTCAAAGGAATTCTTCCCAATGGTGCTGAAGGAGTGGAAGAAGGCATGGCCTACCCCTGACGCCACCTCAGAGGAAGTAACTAAAGCTGGAAGCGCTGAGAAAGCCAACCAGAAGAAGAGAGCTGAAGAAGCTGTTGTACGTTAATTTACCTCATCCGTACACATAGAAGATTGATTTACCTGATGAATAGCGTATTAAAGCCTGGTTCCACAACCATACACGAGGAACAACATCCGGAAACGGAGCGCGTGGGCTCCTTAAATTAAAAGCGAAACCGAAAACCCTTCAGGAGTGGCAGGTCTACCAAATAATGATGTACGAGACTCAGTGGAAGGCTGTGATTGACAAGGAATGGGAAACTTACAAGAGCACATGGGAGGCGGAGAACCCAGGCGACGAGCTCGACAAAACTCGATTCACGTTCATGAATTCGTTCATGAAAGAAAAATACCTAGAAGAGACAGAAGAAGTTCAAAGCAGTGTCAGAAAGCGCCGGGAAGAGTTAAAGGTGGAAATCGACGCCGATGGAGAGGACAAGAACTTGGCGTATCAAAAGTAATGAACAAATTTAATACTGTGTTATTGAATAATAACTCACCATTCACTAGTGCTATCAATCGGCTGCCTCGCACCCTTGCCGTGTGGGGAGAGTCCATCAAGAATCAAACAGGATGGAACATAACGTTCCTCGTTGGAGGGCCTGCACCTGATCGGAATGGAAAGATTTTGACTTATATGTGCAATGTGCCCTCACCTTGTTCCCGAGTTACGCTGCTGATCGATATTCCTGAAGGTTGCATTGTGGAAAGTCACCCGACGGCCAAGATTTCGAAGATTTTCTCAGGGAAGACGGATACGACGAGCATATCATCACGCCTTTCGACGATTTCCTTCATGAAGCATTTCGTAAGTAGAGTTGAATTCGAGAGATGAGCGTATAACTTACTGGACACATCAGCCCCAGATATTCGCGATGCTCGGAGCCTAGGATCTAAGGCTTCCACACCTGAAGATCAGGTCGAAGAAAGGGCTAGTGGCAACGGTGATGCTGGCAGCGGCGAGACTAGCGATGACGAGATGGACGTTTCAGCTGTTGTAGGGGTTAATTCAGCAAATCCAGTTGGAAAATCAGAATACGAACGTACTCGAGAGGCCAACATCGCAAAAAATAAGCAGCTGATTAACAATCTTCAAGAGAAATTTGGGTGGGGCGAGGAAGAAAGCAATGCGAGCGAGAGGAAGAAAGACAGGAAGAAAGAGAAGAAGAAAGACAAAAAGAAGGCGACACAGGAACAAACCAGATTGTCGGCACGTCTAGGTGTCACATCACCCTCTGTCTCTCTCGGTGCGCCGGCTCCAATCTCCGAGAACAAGGATACGAACGACTCCGTCTCTCAAGAAATCGAGGACGTCACGCCTGTTGCCAGCACTGGCGATATCGACATCATTCAACCCTTATCTTCAAACGAGACTGTTGTCGATTTCTCTAACGCCTCTGCCTCTTCGGACACCTCTCCACTTCCTCAACTTGCTTCGTCCAGCGACCCATCCACCTCGAATGTCACCACCTGCTTAACGACAGCTGCAACATCTGCCGAATCCGCAGCCCAGGACTCTCATCAAAATTTGAAATCCACCTCGCCGCCGACAGCCTTGACCGCCAGCACGCTGCCTGCACCATCTATTACAACAAATGATCCAACGTCCATGGATATTGGCGCAGCTAAAAATGGGACCGAATTGACTGTTGAAGCGGATCCTATGCAGGTTGACGGGGAGAATCAACAGAAGGGTGAATCATCGTCAGTCGACGTGGCAGTCGTCGCACCACCAGCTTGGCTGGTCACCATCAATATGCATGTCTATCTCCAGGCGAGCTCTGACGCGACGGCGTGGCAAGGGCTGATTGGATCTTTGTATAAGTTTGAGAAGTTGAATACCATTAGTGGGGTACGTCGTTACTATTTTATTACGGACTGCAGCTGAACCTTCTGTAGAATTTACCAACTACCATGCGTCCTGAAGTGGTCAGCGCATGGATCAAGAGCAAGAAGAAGAACTCTCCCCCTGAGATCGATGTTGAGGAATTTGCGTCGTCTTTTATGGCATGGTGGATTGCTCTCCAACTGGGGTGGAGACTTGCCGATGATGGATCTTTCAACTATGAGATGCCAAACGATGAAGACTGGCGTGTACTCCGCAAGGGTGGCTCGGCTGGGCTCTACATAGTCGTTGTGGCCCTTTCGTGGTGGATAAGGGCATTGGCACCGGACAGTCCGTCGTTCCGTGCATGGACGGCTGTACACGATGTCCAGTGGGTGATTGACCAGATCTCGAAGATGCTTCTTCCAGCCAGGAAGAAACGTCCACTCGATGATTCCGTTGACTTGAGTAAGGCCAAAAGGTATGTTCCAACGCTTAAGGTCATATACCATATTCATCTATTTTCAGAGGTCGTCGTGGCTAGTATAACCCCATTGAGCATAGATACAAGCTTTGCTAAGTAGTCCCTAAGTAGTCCGACTGTGATCTGCATTCATGTTGACCATGATTGCTGTGCATATATTTTTTTTGCTGAGCAAATTGCCACGTGACAAACTGAGAAAGAAAGCACAAGGGAACGGGGGAGATATGATATAATATTTGAAATAAAATTGCTCAGTGGTAAAGAAATCTTCTGGGTATAAATTGCAATGAAAGCGGCAAGGTACCCTAATGAAAATCGCAATGAAAGCGCCAAGGTACCCTGATGAAAATCGCAATGAAATCCCCCAGGTATACTAATGAAAATTACAATGAAAGCGCCAAGGTATCCTAATGAAAATCGCAATGAAAGCACCAAGGTACCCTAATGAAAATCACAATGAAAGCACCAAGGTACCCTAATGAAAATTGCAATGAAATCCCCCAGGTATACTAATAAAAATCACAATGAAATTACCCAGATATAACAATGAAAATCACAATGAAAGCGCCAAGGTACCCTAATGAAAATCGCAATGAAATTACCCAGATAAAACAATGAAAATCACAATGAAAGCGCCAAGGTACCCTAATGAAAATCGCAATGAAATTACCCAGATAAAACAATGAAAATCACAATGAAAGCGCCAAGGTACCCT
>Ga0307517_10015188_pt1 | contig 10253 bp, 15 predicted proteins | sample 23_EM_MG_FD_194515 | JGI IMG/M metagenome (GOLD analysis project Ga0307517, IMG submission 194515) | Populus trichocarpa ectomycorrhiza microbial communities from riparian zone in the Pacific Northwest, United States - 23_EM | ecosystem: Host-associated > Plants > Roots > Unclassified | place...
AAGTGGAGGATACATTGTAAAAGAACTCAGCATGTATCCCCTGGATACTTTCTGGGTGAATTGCTTAAAAAACCTCAATGTATCCTCAATGTATCCCCTGGGTAAGTGCCCCTTTGCCCCCAGTGTTCCGACCTCCAGCTTCACCTTCCGGTTATCTTTATCTCTCTTCCGACTTCGCGGCCATCCACGTTTAGCCTTCTGGCCCTCTTTATTTTCCAGCTTGCACCGAGTAGCGGTGAGTCAATCCTCCCTGAGGACCCGTCCCACATCTTCTGCCTCTTCCGCCGGTATCACACCTGCACCGTTGAGAGCAACGATTAACGGATTCAACCGGAAAGTATAAACCCAGGAAGGGCAAACATGAGCCACCATACATGGCACCATCTGACCTTCCAGAGGACTAACCAATGGTATGTGTTCTATTGGTTGCCTTGTGACACTCCTAATGGTCCATAGTGGTGCTCCCTTTGCAATGACTTTGGCACCGTCTTGGCCCTCTGTGCCGGATGCAGAGTTGCCATCTGTGTGAAAACCCAAGGTACATTGGTTGGATGTCTTATGTGGGATGCATCCATTGAAGGGGTGGACTTCATCTACTACTGCCCATATTGCGCAAAGGCATTGAGGAAACTAAGCCTGGTATGTACTGTATAGCTCTCCAATATCCCAATCTCAAGCAGACTATCACCAGCTTCGCCTCACTGACCAGCAGGGCCTGCGGGATAAGACACAGGTCCTATACCAATACGATCCACCTGTCCTTATCATCAACCTAATGTGGCATGAGAAGCAGACTGGGTTTGGGAGCTTTCTACATCAGCGGCTGTTGATGAGCTACCAGAATAATCGGGAATTTGTATGTCTGTCTCCTCTGTGTTGGGTGGTGGGTGATTCTGATCTATCTTATAGGTGATGCGGTTGGATGTCCCACTCAATGGTTCCATGGCAGAGGAGATGGATGATGAGCCCGGTGGTGGTAAGCCACATGCCCGCAAGGCAACTAAGAGGGTACGGGACCGTGAGGCAGCAGCAGACTTCTTGGAGAACAATCCCACCGCAAAGATTGTTGTTGTTCTTGATACCCATTGCCTCGAGGAGACTGGGGCATTCATCTATAATGGTGATACGCCTGACAGCTATGAGTCCTGCCACATGGTTCATGTGAGTATCTCATGCATAGCTGTAACTTGTGGCGTTCTCTATCTTACATGCATGCAGATCATCTCGGAATGCATTCCAAGAGGGGTTCACAAGTTCCTATCCAATTCCGAGGGTACCCCACCCCATAACCACAAGAGTATCATATTCAACCTGGCGTGTGGAGCCTCCATCAGAAATGCAGAGTCTCGCTATAGTCTGTTTGAAGGGTGAGTCCAGGATGTACCTTCTATGTGCTGCATCACTCACACACTCTCCTAGCCATTGTGCTGATGCTGTACTGTTGCTTGCGAACATATCAACGATAGTTGGTGATGTGTCCTGCACGCTGGCTGAATTTGGTGCAGCATGGGTTACAACAGCATCTGACTATGACGTCCTCTTTGCTGCAACAATGCGGGATGACTGGGCAAGGAGACACAGGCCAGTATTGTCTAGGGGACAAACGAATCATGTGATGTATACTGGCTACCACATTACTGAGCCTCACGGACAGGTCGTCCAGTGCCATCAAGGGTGTGGCATCAAGAACAGGTCATACAATGTCTCTGGACGCATGGTCTCGATCTCCTGCGGGCAGTGCGGCTCATCATGCCTCATCAAGAAGGTTCCATCAGATACAACAATCCTCGGCAATCGCTCTATCGTAGCAACCTCGTATCCACCGGGCCTGGTTGCCACAGAATGGAGTCTTGAGGGTTCTGATACCAAGGCCACCCAGACAGTGACAGGTCAGGCATCCACATCAGCAGCATCAGAACGGACGATGGGTCTAACTTCTACAAACCAGCCTTCCATTTCAAGGAAGAGTCCAACCCTTGCATCAGCATTGGACCAAGTACAGGATGGAGTCCCTCCTCTGACAGGGAGTATATACCCCACATCAACCAGTCAAACGCCCATGCCAAGGCCCAGGTTCCTTCTTCCTCCTGCCACTGCTCTCTCCCGCTCGACATCATTGCCAGTGCCGTCACTCATAGCTGATGATGGTCTGTTGGAGGCGACTTCATCAGGGAAACAATGTGATGGTTCACCGGCTGGTCCTCCCACTATTCTATCCCAGCTGGCAGCACCCCCTGCAGATTCATCACATCAATCGCTCACAATCAGGGTACCACCAATGAGCACAATTACACGTTCAAATTCATTCCCCCAAACGGATGAGCATCAGATGCGGTTGAAACGCCGGCCCCTTGAACTGTCAACCTCAGCAACACCAGTTCAAAAGAAGAGGAAGGAGAGGGGATGAGGGTTCATATTTGCACCCTGCTTGCAGACAGCTGTAATATTTCTGTTTCAACTCATTATGCGCCTATCCTTTTTAAACCTTCTTTCCCTTTGCAATATCCACATTTGGTACGCCTGTTTCCTTTGTCAATGCATAGAAGCATGTGCACCTTGTCTGCTATCATTTGCTCTCATTGGATATAAGATGTAGCTATTATTCCTCTCATCTTCTCGGCATTTGCTTTACCCCCCCCCCAGTGCTGAGGCTTGTTTTCATTGTTATTCATGTATGTCTTCATGCTTACCACTAGAGTAGCCCTTATCCTCACTCTCTAGGTAGACCAAATGTAGTGTTCATTCTCTCACACACTGAGCTCATACTCTTACTCTCTAATGTGTATTTACTCACAACCATTTTCATTCAATGTTCCAGCTCACACATGTGCGCTACATGTATTCCTGTGTAACAATTTGAAACCAACAATATTTCAACACACTTTTGATCTGCACACTGAGGTATTTGTTCATCTATCTAGACGACATCCAGAAGTAGATGTCAAATACATCTGCAGGCATTGTAGATGTATCAGAGGGCTGGTCCCCTTGAGCAAGCTGTAGCCAGGTCACGGCTGCCTGCACCTTTTCATCTGGCCTTGGTGGGATGAAGATGGGACCCCTACATTGTGGGCAATCATACCAGAATAACACCTTCATTCTTTCCCTCTCAAACAGTGAAATCAAACACCCAAGACAAAAGACGTGATCACACCCTTGCAATCTGGTATTACAATGGTTGGATTAGCTCACCCCAATTCGTGATTTCCATAGGGCCTACCTGTGTGGGTGTGAAAGTGTGTTGTCACAAAGAAAGCATTGGAGCCCGGCCTTGAGTCCATCTAGGTTCTAAGATATGTGAGTGATGTGTTTGAACAGTTTAATGCAAGGGAAACATAGCCCACTGTTTGGAGGTGGGAGATGAGTGCATCCCCCGCCCTCAGTTCTCTGGAGAGCCTCTGGACCTCCTGTAAATAATGGTATGTGAGTTCAGGCAGGGGGTGTGACGTTCCTATGATGGCCCACATTATGTAATCCATAAATAATGGTATATGTGGATGGTGGAGCTGGGGTTCCTGTGCCAGTAGCTTTCATTGGCTGTGTGGTAGAGCTCTTGAGTGGAGGAGAAGCAGCGAATGGATGATATATGTACCACCTGTAGTCTCCAAATGTGTGTATCTGTTGTGATGATATGTGTAGAAGAAGGGCAGTGAAAGTGTCAATGACTGGGTGCGCACTGCTGTCAAACTCTCAGATATATTGGACCCGTGTTACCATCACAACAGTAGGAACTGACAGTTCTCGGGCTGATCGGATCTGTTTTCCCTGCCCCTTTGTGAGCATCATTCTCTCCAGGTGAGTTGTAAAGTCCTTGGACCAATACCCTCTGACGCTGCAGGGTTCATACAGCTGGGATGAGTTTGCTTGACACCTGCAGGTGTGGTTGGAGGAGCAAGAGCCGGAATCCAAGCATCTCTAGTAGAGCTGTTGTCATCCACATGAGGAAATGTTCACTCAGAGAAGGTAAAGCTGCGGAGACTAGGAATCTCCCCAAACGTGGGATCTCGGATATGGACATGGATGGTATGGGTGGACCCGTTGTGGAACCGCCCAAGAAGGTTCCAAGATTACCAGTGGTGAGTGGCTGCAACAGGAATATATGTAGAGTTTGAGAGGTTCAAAGGGTTAATATGCTGCAAATAGATGGGACCATTGTCAGATGGGCCAGTTGAGGAACCTCCTGGGTCCCCTGTGCTCTCTCCATCCCCCGGACCAATACTATCAGAAGGACGACCAGCCCGCACCCGCAGATTCCCTCCACTTTGGAGGGATTTTGAGGCGACATCATTACTCCAGTTGCAGTGGTTCCTCAGGTTAACGAAGAGGTATTCAATCAAAGGGTTGAACAACCAGCAACCCAGGAGCCAGTGGCAATTTCCACACCAGACATATCAATACCATCCTCACATTGTTCACCACTTGACAGGTTTTGTATCTGTCGGGTCTCTGCTGCCAGCTCCATCACTCAGGCTGGCCAGAGCAAATCCAACCATGTCACCCACATACCTATCCCCCATCCATTCAAGAATGACTCGATATTTGAAATGGTCAAGACATCGTGTCTTGGCCCATCATCAAAGACAGCCCAAGGGATGAATGCATACGCCGAACTGTTCTCTTCAGGAAAGGTTACACCTGAGGAACTCTCCGGGTTCAATGCTGTCACAGAGCTTCGCCGTCTTGATGACTTTGCTGCCCAATCATCAATTGCTGGTGGGCCTTGGAAGACTGGATCAGTCAAGATCAAAATTCCATGCACACGTGCCAATAAGCCATCATTTTCTGTTGAGGCCGATGCTCCAACCTTTGAGGTGCCCAATATTCAGTATCGATTCCTGGTCGACCTTCTGGTCTCAAAGGTTCAAGACCCTGCTTCATCTGAATCATTCGTATACACACCCTTCACTGAGTGGTGGTGCCCATCCGGGGGTATTGCAAAGCCAATCCGGATATATGGTGAAGCCTATAGTTCCGACATTGCAGTGCAGCTCTTCGAAGAGATCAAAGGGATCCCACCTCCTGCAGATCATCCACAGATTGAGAGCGTAATCATGTTGCTGCTGCTTGGCTCTGATGCCACACATCTGGCCAGCTTTGGGACCGCATCCCTATGGCCTCTCTATGTCTTTTTCGCCAATATGTCCAAGTATGATTTTTCCAGGCCATCAGAATTTGCAGCATGCCACCTCGCATACCTACCAAAGGTAGAGTCACCTCACCCTTATCAAGTCACTGTCTGACATGTCTAACCTCTTGATCCTATCAGCTACCTGACAACTTTGCTGATGCATACATCAAGGAGTTTGGCGTGCCCCCCCCACCAGATGTTATTACATACTGCCGCAGGGAGCTATACCATACAGTCATACAACTTATCCTTGAGGGCAAGTTCGCAGAGGCATACAGGGATGGGATCCTTATCAAATTCCCGGATGGAATCACTCGTCGTGTCTTCCCCCGGTTTTATTGCTACTCTGCTGATTACCCTGAAAAGTCTGTCAGCATTCTGTGGATCCAAACAACTACTCATACTTTCAAGTGTAGGGTCCTAATTGCCAACATCAAGAACTTGGGTCAATCTCCCTGCCCACGCTGTACCATTAGGCTGACTGAGGTCAAGGACCTGGGGAAGACTACGGACACTCAAAGACGTGCTGATGTACACGGGCCCAGCCAGAAAATGTTTCATATGGTTGGCAAGGCTCAGAAGGCCATCTTCAAAGGTTATAAGGTCTCTGGCTCCCGTGTAGAAAGGCTGATAGGTGGTGAGTCACAGGTTCCAAATGTCGTAAGTGCTGATACCTCTCTCTCTACTGGAATGTTAACCACAGGCCATAGAATGCTTTCATGAACTGTATTCCAAACCTCAACATATATCCACTGCTCACGGTTGATCTACTGCATGAGGTTGAGCTTGGAGTGTGGAAGTCATTGTTCACTCATATCATCCGCATCCTCTCCATCCACTCCCCTGAGGCCATTAATGAGCTTGATCAAAGGTGCCTATTGGCTTCGGGCCCCTGATACTCTGCTAATAAATTCCTACATACCTGCATGGCTTTAGATTTCGTCTCATCACTCCATTTGGAAAGGACACCATCCGTCGGTTTGCAAACAATGCATCTCAAATGAAGAAGCTGGCAGCACATAACTTTGAGGACCTTCTCCAGGTGCGATAGACTATATCATGTACCATGAGATCAGGGTGCTGATGTTCCAACAGTGCATACTCCCAGTACTTGATGGCCTTCTCCCTGCTCCACATGAAGCTGCAATCCTGGACCTCATATTTGTGATGGGCTGTTGGCATGCCTATGCAAAGCTCCGGCTGCATACAGAGCAGACACTGGCCTCATTCAAGTGCCTCACAGCAGATCTTGGGATCCTTCTCCGCCATTTCTCTACAGTTACATGTGTTGCTTTCAAGACAAGTGAGCTCCCTAGAGAGAGAGCAGCTCGCCTCTGGAGAGCTGCAAATACTCCCACTGTGTCAACACCATCAGGTAGTGGGCCAAGGCTCAAGAGCTTCAACCTTAACACATATAAACTCCATGCTCTTGGTGACTACCCACAAACAATCCGTGAGCGTGGCACAACAGATAACTATACATCACAAAGAGTGAGGGATAGGCACTGACCTTCCATTATATGGCTATTGCTGATTTCAGCCTCTACTGTGTAGGTTGAGCTTGAACATCGGCGCTCCAAAGCTGTCTACCCAACGATCAACAAACACAACCCTGCATGGGACATTGGTCGAATGCTTCACCACAAAGAGGTCCTCCACTATCTGACCAATGGCAGCCGTTCACATGGCTCTGTCCCTAAGCCAAGTTGCCTTGATCCAGAAGAACACTTCAAGATGTCTGAGGGCTCAAGTGATTATGTGAGCCTGTCAACATTTGTTGAAGTGCCTCGTGGTGCAGCTCCAAATCCAGCAAAGAGGGTATGTGGCCCTTGACCTTTCATCCTGTTTAATGCTCAAATCACACTTAAGGACTTTGTGAAGAAGCTCAAGAACTACATCCTACGGTGGACATCAATGCCAGATCCCAACATTACATCATATGACTACTTCACTGATGAGCATAGACACTATGTTAGGGTTGTGTCTGATGCACTATACCAACACAAGACACTCCAACTCACCCTCACCACCTACGACATGCGTGAGGACCAAGACAGAGTGTATCAACGCCGATACCCAGATGTCATGGTTCTCTCTGATGACGAAGAACATCCCTATCTGTATGGACGGGTTCTCGGCTTTTTCCACATCAATGCCATGAACAGTGGACCCAACACCCTTCTCCCTGACAACAGCATTGCTGTGCTTCAAATGGCCTGGATCCGTTGGTTTAAACTTGATGCACCACAGGGGCCATCTGGGTTCCACTCTCTCCGATATCCATCAGTGTCATTCTGCAAAAGCAACGAGCCAGATGCCTTTGGGCTCATTCACCCAGACGAGATTGTCAGAGCAGTCCACCTCATTCCAACATTCAAACATGGCCGCACAGTGGAGTATCTGAGTGGTCCAACCGAGGGGCGTCCTGAGTCTGAGCAAGATGATTGGAGGCACTTTAATGTCAACATGTCAGTTGGAATTTTCAATATTGTATAGGAGCTAATGTGTCCCCTTAGATTGGTCGACCGTGACATGTTTATGTGGTTCCGTGGGGGAGGTATTGGCCATATGTATATGCGCCAGGTTGAACCCTGGCTGGACACAACCGGGTGGGGTGCAACATGGCCTGTACTCAAAGATAGGGATCCAGACCCAGATCATCGTGAACCATCACTGCAAAATGCCAACAATGTTGGACCTGTTGTTCCAACCCAGGTTGATAAATGTGATGAGAACAGTGGGGATGAAGATGGTGGAGAAGATGCTGACATGAGTGAGATAGAGGACAATGATGGTGAGGACCCAGAATAGCCAGAAGATAATGAAGACACTTCTGACAAAGACAATGATGGGAGCCGGAATCCAAGCAAAAGTACTCATTCCAGGGAGGGTAGAGAAGGTGAACATAATGAAGGTGAGACCGAGGATGAGGCTGAGGGGGGTTTGCTATAGTTCGCAAGTTTGTAGGTCTGCTATTGCAACACGTTTAATCTCAGTTCCTGAGGATGATAGTAGCTGATTGCGGGTGCATGATCCACATGGGGAACCAGTGCCAATGCAGTGATAGAGTGTTTGAATTGTGAAATAGGCTACAAGATGATGGTGGTGATGCTTGGCAGCTGCCCAATCACCCTTCCTCTATTCTATGTCATTTGAAAATCCAATCCCACGCCTTCCAGGAGGTCTTAGTTACATACCCGAGCCTGTCACACCTTGGCAGCCAGAAACCGTTGTGATGGGGGTGACAGATGAGTGCTGTCTCTTCTTGTCGTCCTGCTGTCTGGTAAACCACTTGCAACCTATCCCTCTTGAATCTGCTTGCTTGCTCCACCCCTACCCTCTTCCAATTCGCATCTCACTATGGTTGGGTCAACAGCTGGAACCAACACCATTACATTATCAGAGGAGGAATGAAGGTGAGCTTACATACTACCAAATTGTAGACGTAGCACGAACCCCCGGGAGTCGCGCCGACTAAACCGTAGGGTAGCGACAACTAATTTACCTTTTTCTCTGTTGCTCGCGCACATGGACGCGATTTTCATGAACCCGAAGTTCGACCGGAAGCTGCGCACCGGTCTTATACGTTCATCCATTAATTACCAATTATCTAGACCGTATATAAGGCCCTGTAATAGATAGAGAGAAAACAGGACGCTTTACAACAGTTCCTTCTCGTGTGTTTACTTCAACCTGCCCGACACCCCAGCGACTTTTGGATTAGCCCGAGTCGCGACGAGTGTCTACCGAGGTCGAAGGTTCACATCTTTTTGAACCTACCAACAGGTTTCCTACAACGAACAGCAACAACCTATCTGCTGTTTATTTCTCTCTATCTATCTGTTTCTATCTTTTCTCTATCGACGAAAACCCGCTCGGCCTGATCACCCGAACAACCAAAAACATCTCTATTTTGGTATTTTTCTCTTTTCCTACCTAACATGACTAACAACTCCAGGGAGCATGCGCCAGAAGCTGGCAAGAAAAAGAAACCTAGTTTCTACTACCAAGAGGTCCGCAGCGGGGAGGACGCTCCAGGAACTTTGGATAAGGACCTGGGAGCACGCTGGGGACTGGACCAAGGTAAGTCCGAAAATAGGGAAGCGGGCTGAAAGGGCGTCCGAACCCAACCAATACCCGGTGGCCTCGAGCCTGCTTAGGACGAGCAAGAGGTTCGGCCAGGGGACACAGGCCTAGATCAACCGGCGAAAGCTGGCGGTGATCGGCCTGACCTGGATCAACCTACACCTGTGGGCGATGATCGGTCAGAACAGTGAAGCCTAGATCAATCTGAGGGACCGGACGATGATCGGCTGAGAAGCACAGAGGATCCCGGGCCAGAGGGCCAATGTTTATCCTATGCTTCCGATAATGATAATCAGTTAAAGGAAGAAATTCCTCCCCCGCCCGGTGGAAATAAATGGACGTGGAAGCGAGTTCGGTGAAAATGTGGAGGACAGTCAGGTCATTCAGGTGCTTCGGAAGTGGAAGATGATTTATTAGCTATGACCGGGTCTGACGACAACAAAAGTAATAGTAAATACTTCCACCAGTTGTTTGAGGGTGACAACACTAATGGTGAAGAGGACGCTGATCCCGCTGAAGAGGGGAATGAAACTAGAGAGGAGCACGAGTCTGGCAAGACGTCGCGACAAAAGAAAGTTGTCAAGCCAAAGAACCGAAGAAAATCCCTTGAGAAATGTGAGGGTCGCAAGGGGAAACAACCGGTACGGCCAGCCGGGTACCGAGAATTGATGTCTTCAATCAGCAAAGCTGGCCAGAGCGGGACGGTTTCAAGGCACCAATTGATGAAAAAGCCAACCGCGGTTACCTTCGGACGTGGTAGGGATAACATCCCACATGGATTGACGTTTAATGCACCCGGTAAAAAGAAGGGCAGGGGTACCGGCCAATTGGACTCGGGTGTGAGCTCAAATGGTTCCAGTGATGATGATGACCCTAATTTGGGTGAGCGTTCATTGGGAATAGGCCGCAGGTCAGTAGTACTTATTAAAATTATAATGGACCCTAGAGAAAGTCTCTAGTTTCACTAATCGATTTTCTCTAGGTCTCTTTATCCCCTAAGGGGGCTTAGAATTTTCTCTAGAGGATCTTTAATCCCTAT
>Ga0307517_10015189_pt1 | contig 10253 bp, 6 predicted proteins | sample 23_EM_MG_FD_194515 | JGI IMG/M metagenome (GOLD analysis project Ga0307517, IMG submission 194515) | Populus trichocarpa ectomycorrhiza microbial communities from riparian zone in the Pacific Northwest, United States - 23_EM | ecosystem: Host-associated > Plants > Roots > Unclassified | place...
CATGAGCCCTAACAAACTAGAAGCCTCTACTTTTGACGGTCGTCATAACCTTTGGATCTTTGATATGTGGATTCGTTATATGGATCAATTCTTGGAGTAGCATAACTTGTCCAATAATAAAAAAAAGTTAGATTTGCTAAGATGGTGCTTATTGATGAATCCTAACTTTATTAGAGAGATGTTAAGGATTGTTTAGAGAGGAGAGGTAAACCTCCTATAACTTATTGGACTAAAATGAAACAAAAACTATAAGAGAATTACATATCTCAATCTTATAAAGAAAAGCTTTTAAATCATTTGAATAATCTTAGGCAAGAGAACAAATTTGTCCATAAGTATATAACACAATTTAATGATTACATGATGAGATGTTCCATAAGGAAAAATAAAATCATAACTTTGCGTAGATTTTGTAAAGGTTGATTTTGTAAAGGTTTGAATGATGATTTTAGAAAAGAGATTAAGCTCATAGATGCTTTCACTCTTGACTAAGCTTATACTATAGTGCAAAATTATAAGTTGCTTATAAAGAGTCAATTGACAAAACACCAAGACTCTCTTATGACCCCTTTTAGGTCTCAATTTAGAAATAATAATTCTTTATTATGTGCTCTACTATGTATACCTAATTTAATAGTGCCCAGATTTATAAAGAAGATAAGGAAAAATGAGTCGTTAATGAAATGTCTACGTTAAATTCAGAGGTTTAGTGTGCTAAATGTCAAGGTTTCGGTTTGAACCAGTTTTCGGTTCGAACCAGTTTTTGGCTAGATTTGGGTCATTTTTTCAAGGAATACCAACTTTTGGTTCAGTTATATTTTGTAGCCCAAACCATACCGTGAACACCATCACAACATTGTAAGTCCACATGAGTCTGAAAATAAGGTTAATAAAGAATATAGTAATTCTGCTTGTATAGTAGAGGAAGATGTTTTAGGATACTCTTCAGTGGAATTGCCCGAAGAGTAAGTATAGTCTTAAAAGAGTCATGATATTAGTCCTCTTAAACTATCTAATGCCTCGAACTCTATGCTTGACATCTAGCATGTCATAAATTTTGAACAACCTTTTAAGCTCCTTATGCTTTGTCCCCTATGCTTAACATCCAATATGTTATAAGTCTTGAGCAATTTATTAAGCTCCCTAAATCCTTACCCTTTATTCATGATAAGGAGGATAGGAAAAGTCATGATTCACTAGGTTATATCCAATCTATATCCATCTAAGATTTAAAAAATGTGTGTTTCATTCAACACTCCCAATCATGTAAGGTTCATGGTCACAAACCTAAGATGCAAGTAGATCTTTCTCTTGTCTCCTCGCTTTAAAATGTTATTCAATTGAGTTTTTTGCATATAAAGTTCATAATTTGCATGTCGAGATCATAAAACATATTTAAGCAGGTAATGAACAACACAAATTTCAAGTTGATTTACATAAGTGTCATGATATACTTAATGTTGGAGATTATTTCATGATACAGATTAAACTTGAACGGTATCCTTCAAAAACCAGTCATAAATTACAAGTGAGTAGTGATATATCATTCAAAGTATTACAAATGATTGAATCAAATAGCTATATTATTAAACTACCACTAAACTTCGATATTAACTTAACTTTTGACATGAAAGACCTTGTTGTATATAAAATACAACAGGCTATCTTTGATGCTCCTTTTGATATCCTTACCACATTATACTAATCATTAGCATAAAAAGAACATATTGATGCTACTTTGAATACACAAATTGTTTTTATCAAGGATGGTGAACTTCATCGAATCTTAGTACATGAGCTAGATGATCAAATTCAGACTATACTTTGATTATCAAAGAGACATTACAACAACTTGATCATGATCTTTGAGAGTATTATTGGAGTCATCTTGACCTATACTCGACAAGGTCAAGTTCTTCCAACCCCGGGAGAGTTGATGGGGACATCAGTCCTAAGACTTTGTTTACACGTCTGTATGATCTATAATGACTGAGAATAGCCTAAACCTTTGTGTTATTATGATCAGGTTTTCATTATTTATATGTAATTTTCTTGACATTTCGATAAGTTTTAATGAATTAAATAAAAATTTACAAAGTTGGAGACTTTTCCAACCTTTATTCTTCTTTTCTCTTTCTTTGGCTTCTTCTTTTCTTTCTTTTGTTCTGCATCGGACATACTACAATATCCAACACTAATAGGCTCGAGGTTTATATCCCTTAAACACAATCCATGTTCCAATGCTTAAAATTAAACTCGTAGAAAATGCAGGTCTTAAGTGTAAAACTCACATGGGTTCAAATAGAACTAGCATTATTCTGGTTTTTCATTTGAGCTTGAGCATCATGCGGCCCAATACTTTCCTTTCCTGAAACGAAGGTCATCGATTTGGGTGGATAGAAACTTGATGACCCAACAAGTCCAAAGCACTCATTGTCATATTAAACCCAAGATGTCTATAAAACTCAACATGACAATACTCCCGGATTCAAAGCAATATGAATAGCTTTGAACCTTATGGTAAGGAAAGACTTCCATCTTCTTTTTCTCAAACTTGAATATTCTCTACATCTAAATCTAAATACACACATGCATAGTCTCACAAGGCTCCTACCTAAACTAACTTAGTCATCGAGGTCTTTAACCCTTCTAGGAGACTTGCTTTGCAGGTGTTTAGGTTGTCCAAGCACAACCTCCTACACCTTCCAGCCCATAACGGTCTTGGAAAGATTTTAAAAGGTTTTCAGCAACTCATCAACTGCTAATAAAAGAACAAAGAAAATTCATCTACCAGAAAAAAAAATAAGGCCAAAATCACATGAAGATGACAAATTACAACAAACTTCACCACAGAATCCAGCGAATAGTGAAGATAGGTTGTCATAAAACTGTTTTCACACACTTATGATAATATTAACCCAGAAAAACAAGATTACACGTCAAAACAAAGAGAATTGGTCATTTCCTTGCTTAAATGTCAAAGATTTGATGACGATCCTTACTTACATTAAATCGAAGACTAAGGTTGTTCGTTTTCACATAGATCAGCACTTAAAACAGGTAGCAAACCAAGCAGTCTACTACTACTGCACAAACCACTAGTTACTAGGAAAAATCGTCAAGTGCTCATACTTAGTGTATTCCTCAGTGCCCTTCATTAAAAACGAGAAAATGTAATTTCCAACAAAATTAGGCACGTTGACCTCATGCAATAATTCTTTCTAAACAAATAACTGGAACGATCATAACCTCAAGAAAACTACAATCTCCCTACCTGAGATTTAATTAGCTCCATAACGATCGAGAAAAAAAAGAAGTTCCACATAGTTTTCACTCTCAGTTTGAGAACATTAGATCTCTATGAAGCAGGAGAATAAGAGAAAGCAACCCCCAAAATAAAATCAAATATTGAAACAAGGGAGGTAAGATCTTGGCATGTCCCAACTGACACAACATAGACATAGATAAGCAGAATTGTTGTCTTACTATTGAATGAAATGTATATATAAACTGGTCCATCAGTTCGACAAGCTTTACAAGCTCGAAGACTAGCTAATATGTCGGAGGATACTCCACATAAAAGTTGATATAAAGAAGAGGATGATACCAGTAATAGTTGCATACTTGAGACCTAGGTTCACCAACAAGTTTACCAGGAGGCCAGCCAACACAACACCGCAGAAATTTGCCGATACAGCTGACCAGAAAGGCATATCAAGAATCGAAGCTATGATGGCTCCAGTCCATGCTCCTGTTCCAGGGAAAGGAACAGCCACGAAAAGCATTAGGCCAAGCCATTGAAACTCTTTCACAGGACCAGATTTCTCTTTGGCATTCTCAAATAGCATGTCAAGGAACCGAGATGCTGGCTGGTTCCTTCCAGCAAGGAAAGAAGCAAATGGCTTCAAGTAAAGTATGATGAAAGGCACAGGAACCATGTTCCTGCAAATAAAGCCGCAAATGACATTAATTATCTGGACTTGATTTCTTTTTTTCTGAAAGAGATTGTGCTTTTGACGAACACTAATGTATGACAACATAATTAATCGCCTATAAATAAATTACGAATTTCATCAGCCAAACTTAACAAAAAGAAATACAAAAGAATCAAAATGATCAAAATAAATTAATTATTCATGAAACTCAATTAATGTGGCTCTAATTATACTTCGAACAGCATTATTTTTTCAAATGGGTTTAAGGTGAGTGTAGAAAGAAAAGAAACACATTTTTTTTTACTTTTAAATACCTCTATCTATCAGCATCCATGATGATGGCAAAAAAAACAACTAACCCAACAACAGATAAGATAGTGAGCATTATAGGCTTGAGTTGCATCCAATAACCAACAGGAATAGCCCCACGGAGCTCAAGCACGGGAAGTGTAGCAAGAGCGAAGACCACAGCTTCATCAGGCCAGCCAAGTCTACGAAACGCAGTAGCAATCTTTAGACCAAAGCCGGAGGCTTTGATGGAATCGACAGCTGCATTAGCATCGCCAGAAGCTGCAAACCAAACAAGAGAAAGAGACGCCCAAAATGCGACCCAAAAGAGAAATTTGGCAGGCTTTGGCTCAAAGGACGGCAAAATCTCCTTGTCTTGGGTTGTATCGAAAAACCCATTTGAAGAAGCTCTAGTTGAAGTAGATGATGAAAGAAAACGAAGACCGTCCAAACGATGAAATGCTAAGAATGATGGCTTTGACTTGAGAACAGGTTGTTTCTTGTGAGCAACAATGGAGAGCTTTGTCGTCACTTGGCCAGATATGATTTTGAAACGATTTTCTCCAAAAGATATTGAAGACAGTGATAATAGTGACGCAGAAGCTGCCATTGAACAGAACAGAGCAGAGGGAGAGTTTCTGCAAATGTTTGGGATTTTTAATTTTTGTCTTGCTGAAAATTAAGGAAAAGGGGTTAATAAATAACTGGCAAGGTTTCGTCAGGACTTTGAGTAGGGTTACTGTCATGTAAGATAAAAAAACAAATACAATGTACATAGAAATATGTTTAATTAAAAAAAATAGATAGAAATATAAAAATAAATTAGTTTTTTTTATATAATTTTAAAGTTAATTTTTATATTTTTAAAATAAAAATTCTTAAAATAATATTTATTTTTTTATATTTCTAAAATATCACTGTAAAAAAATTTTAATTTCAAAATTATTTAACATTTTAACTAATACATATAAATATAAAAATGATTATTATCATAGTTTTAAAATTTAAATTGATTGTTGATCTGGAGTAATGCTCGGGTCATGGGTTGACCTGAGTTAACCTAAGAATAAAAGTAGTTATTATCATGGTTTTAAAATTTAATTCGAAGATCAATCCAGGCAAGACTCGGGTTATAAGTAGGGTTAACCATTGATGCAGGTCAACATAAGAATAAAGTGGTTATTATTATAGTTTAAAACCTGACTAGAGAGGTCAACCTAAGCTAAGACCCTGGTCACATGTCAAGAGGGTCAACTCGAGTTGACCCGGGCTAATAAAAAATAAAATTAATTATTATCATAATTCTTGATTCGAGGATCAACCTGGAACAAGACCTAGGTCACGTATCAGGAAGGTCAACTCAAGTTGACCCAGGTCAATATAAGGATAAGAGTTGTTATTGTCATAGTTATAAAACTCCACTTGGAGTTAACCATGACAAAGCCCAAGTCACGTGTTAGGGAGGTCAACATGGATTAATCCAAGTCAACGTATGGATAAAAATAATTATTATTATAATTTCAAAAACCCGACTCGGGGGTCAACCCGAAACGAGGTTCGGGTAACAGGTTGGAAGGGTCAACTGAACTGACTCAATTTTTTAAAAAATTATCAAAGCAACCTTGTTTTGACTAAAAAAAATTTCAAAAAAAATCAATAAGTTTTTCACTCATGTTTTATCCCGGGTTGACCTGGGTTTTTGATCAAGTAAGGTCAAGTCAATCCTTCTTTTATTTTTTTCTTAAACTCAAATCAGTTCAGGTTTCAGGTCAACTCGTCAAGTCATTCCTGATTTTATAACTAAGGTTATTATAATACTATTAATTTTAACACTCAAAAAAAAATATATATATATATATATAAGTTTGGCAACTATGTAAATTAAAAGTAAAGTAGATTTTTTCATATTTTATTCTATTTTTTACATCACTACCAAATATAATTTTATCTTCATCTTTTTTGTCTTGTTTCTTTTATCTTTGTTTTTTTTTTTTTTATCTGAAGACAGTAACTAAATATTATCTTAGAAATGGATAAAGAAAAAAAATTATTTAATTATGAGTGATGTCTTTGAATTAACTTATACCTCAATTAAAAAAAAAATTTAATAATTTAAAAAATAAACCTTCTACATCAACACGACATGATTAAAGTGTTTCAATAAAAACAAATAGAATTCAATAAATCAATAAATGAAATATATCATCTTAATTAATAACTACATCATTTTTTTAGGATTAAAATGAGATTGTTCAGTGTTTAGTGACGATAGACTTAACAAAATTTTTATTTTTATAAATGGAATACAATTTAAAGATGTATGATTTATTTTTTCATTATAGTTGTCGTACGTAGATGAGTGACGTCAAGGGTTAAGGAGTGGCTATCTAATTGTTTGGTTCAGGATCACTAGAAAACTCGAGTGTATTGGTCTTATCAGAAATTCTAGTGTAAGAGTTTGGTTATAGCTAGGGAAGGTATTTGCACTCCTAACACGATTTATCTAAGGTAAGCTGCATTGTGTGGTCTTCATATGGTTTAAAAGTTTTGATGGGTTTCTAACCGATGATCAGTCTATGGCTTAGGATAAAAAATTTCTCTTACAAATAAATCTAATATTTTGAATTTATTATGGGCTCGTATGCCTAGATAAATTCTTATAAAAATGATCCATGTAGGTGCCCTCACATGGCTCATCTATCTTGAAAGGCGAAAAGGTTTTCCACGATTTGTATATTGTAATGAAAAATACTCACAATTAAAATTGGTGAATATTCTAAATAATTCTGAGAATTTTCTGACCAACTTCTGGTATTTAAATACTAGTCTGCTTGTAAGTTCAACATTTATACCAGAATGTTGACCATCAATTCACATGAAAAAATTTTAAGGGGTTATTAAAATCTTGATCAAGTTCTCATTGATTTAATAAACTAATTATTAAATCCAAAAATGCATACCAAGATATTTTTGTATATAAAAAGAAAATGTTAAAACTCACCATATATAATTTTTTAAATATAATTTATTATTATTATTATTATTTTGAAAGACTTGGTCGTATGTAAAAAAAAAAAAACACATTTATATGTTTTTGAAATGAGAAGATTTTTTTTGAATTTTTTACTTTTTTTGAATTTTGGTGGAAAACAAGTATTTTAATACTATACCCACATCTTACAATATATAAATATACGATCCTGATATTAAATGAAAGTGTTGGAAAAAGGTGTGAATAAATAATTTTAAATTGGTCTTAAAATTTTATGGAATTTATTTGGGATCTATTTGGCAAAACCTATTTTTATTATATAAAAAAAAAAAAAACAAAGCAGTAAAAATAAGTCTAAGGGTGTGTTTGACAAACAACCCCTTAGGCTAAAAACTCTTTCACAAAAATATTAGCAAACCAAATAGGCCTTTACCAAGTAACCCGACCGGGTCTACCCCGAAAACATCAATTCAACCTTGGGTTGAACCATAAATCAAGGTTCAACACAAAACTAAGCCAAAATAGAGTTTTAAATCAAAATAAAATCAAAACTAAAAAAACACGAAAATCATAAAAATTTCTTACGAAAACATATTAAACGTCAAGAAAACAAAGAACACGAAGAACATTTAAATTCAAACTCAGCAACATAAACATCAAACCAGACCAGATTTCAAGCAATAAAAAGTATGGTTTTGTTCACAATCAAGCATAGATAAAGAATCAAGGGTTAATTTGCTTCGATTATCATTAAATCGGCACAATTTCGTCAAAAAAGGGTTTCAGTCTGAAACCAAAACCCTAAGATTAAAACACTTAAAAGCATATTATTAATGCATGAAGACCCTAGATTATTATCTAATGATGCCATACGATTGTGAAGATGCAAAGAAATGAAATAAAATAGGTCAAAAACTTGTAGCTAAGGCAATGTTCTTGGGAAGAACATGAAGAACACCAACCCAGATTTTGCCCAAAAATGCATTAGCCTACTGCCAAACCTAGAAATGCGTACCAAGCCTCGAAACTGAATCTTTTTTTAATCACACAAACCACATTGTCATAATCATATACATTTGAATCAAAACAAACAACAAAAAATAACAAATCATGGAAAACAAGCATGAAATCCTATTTTCCAAAACTAGCAAGTAAAAACAACAAGCTTATCCATGCAATTTGCATTCAAAAATGATTTTTAAAACATATTTTGGTCATAACCAAAGCCTTATAAATCCAGGATTAATAACATGGCTTATCAATGCATTAACAAAATTAAGAAAACAAAAACACTATTTTATCAAAAACTAACTTAACTAGAAGGCTTTTATTACATAAAAAAGAATCAAACACATCCTAAATGCTTTAGAGAACAACATCAAACCATAGAATCAAAAACTAGAATAAAAAAAAAACACTTCCCTACTTTTTAAACATTCCAAACACATTTTCATACATGTAAACATAAACACAAACCAAATGACAATCAAAATCAAATTAAGCAGACCACATGGACTCCACTTTTAGGTTAAGAAATGTACCTTCAAAACCCTAGAACAGCTACTGCCCATCTTTGTTTTTCTTTGTAAAGTTTTGTTTCTGCAAACTTGTTCCTTTTTCAAAGATGAAGAAACCCTTATGCTAGGCTCATAAATATGGGTATTTTCTTAGTATTTCTCTTCTTTTCTTCTTCTTATCCGTCCCCTCATTTTAGCTTGAATTTCTAATGGTATTTATAAGTTTTTTCTAGGGTTTTTGATGGATTTCATCAAAGATTGATCAAAGTTGAGCCTTTTGATCAAAATGAGAGAGTTTTGGACAAAATTTTACAGTCGAAACCTATGTCCTTTAATGGTTTTTGCAATTGTGGTTTTGGCCTAGGTGGTTTTCCTTTGCTTGGAGATAAAAGCATGCATTCTCCACCATTTGATTTTGGTGGAACGATTCATACCCCTTGATAAGAACCTTCTGGGAGCAATTCTAACGTCATCATCGTTGAAGACCACCTGAAGGTGGTAAAAGAGGCGCATATCTTTTGTTTTGATTCAAACTTATTCAATTCAGAGGTTTGTAGCTCCACATTCACTCGCTTGAAGGTGTCAACTCATTCAGCCCAAAATTTAAAAATTGAGTAACAGTTAATTAGGGCAAGATGTTGGGGACTTCCATGAAAGAATTGGGATGTAAACGTCTAATTTCATGGAAACGAGGTTGTAAAGGGGATGTTCCTCTTCCATTTGCAAAAAAAGAACGCATGTCATTTGGTGGTCTAGAACACCACAACAAGCTCTTGGAAGCTGCCAACCTGATTATCGTGAGCTGTCAAAGAAGAAGATGAACAGAGGTTGAACGACGTATCATCTGGGTTAAACTCCTAAAAATTAGGGTTTTTAATTTGGGATCTGACAGATTTCATTTTAGTCATTGTTCTTCCAATTGCTTTTAATTGCACATTTAATTGTCTTTCAAACTTTTAATTTCATGCAATTTAACCCTTGTCAAACTCAATCATCAACCCCGGAGTTTAGCGTCATTTCATCTTGGTCCTTCATTTCTTATTTGCATTTGACCCTTAATTGACCATCAAACTTTCAAGTTTCTTCAATTTAGACCCTGCTTTAGTCAATTTCAGCTTTTAAAGTCTCGAGCCTTTTACGATTTGGTCATTGGTTTTGATTTCTTTAATCAAACTCCTAATTGACTATCAAACTGTAGATTTTTTACAATTAAGCCCCTGATTTGACCAATTAAACTTCCCATCAATTTCAGTCTCCCAAACTTTAATTTCTTTCAGTTAAAGTCAAATTGACTCCATAAAATTGATTTTTCTTGCAATCAAATCCTCAATAAAATTAATTAAGCCTTTCAAAATCCTCATTGTGTCCTCACTCAAATTTAAATTGACATTAGTTGATGTGCCGTGAATGATTCAAAAATCGGCAACAATGAATCTGACGAAAATGGATGAAGGATGGGTCTGGTTGTGTTGTCTTTCTTTTGGTGTTTAGGCTGGATTATAGTGATTTCAAGGTAAATAA
>Ga0307517_10015190_pt1 | contig 10253 bp, 8 predicted proteins | sample 23_EM_MG_FD_194515 | JGI IMG/M metagenome (GOLD analysis project Ga0307517, IMG submission 194515) | Populus trichocarpa ectomycorrhiza microbial communities from riparian zone in the Pacific Northwest, United States - 23_EM | ecosystem: Host-associated > Plants > Roots > Unclassified | place...
TAATCTCTATTATTTTGATTATTATTTATTTTATTTGAGATAATTTATGAAATTATATTTTTTTTAATTTCATTTTCATTCAACTTTTTAATTTGTAAGATTTGTTTCTTATTATTTTAATAAACTTGAAAAAAAATAAAACATTAATAAGTTATTTTCCAGCTCATTTTCCATGACATAACCAAACACTGGAAAGTGTTTTTCAACTTATTTTTTATTACACTACCAAATATCAGAAAATAATTAACTTTTTCATAATTTATTTTCAAAAAAAAATTATTTTCCAATAAATAAACTGCCAGAATATTATATGCCTATACATTGTGCACGTGGCAACAATCTAAGACCTATTAAATGATAGCCGTTGATGAATGAACAGAGGCGTTGATTATCATGAAGTGGGAAGAGGGTCAAGAAGTGACAAGAAAGGGAAGTCGGGGCTTCATAAATCCGACGTGGCTGACACGTGTAAGTAGCCCAAGATGATAGATCGGACGGTGGTGGATAAGTAGAGAATAGAAACCGTGGAGATGGGGAATTACGTGAGAATCGGGAGTGTGTATAAATGAAATCTGGAAGTGACAGAGAGAGAGAGAGAGTAGCATTAATGCTTCGGGCTTTCCGTCGCTTTGGAGATTGTAGTGTGTGATTGAGTGAATGTTTGGGTAGGTTTAAAAAGATGATTATCGTTGTCACTCGTCACTGCATTATCCAGTTTTTTCTTGATAGTTCTTGAATTCTTGGCCTTCGTTTTTCTTAAAAAAATTTGAAAAAATCTTGCTTGCAGAGTAGAAGGAAAGAGCGGAAGTAGGGGATGATGGGGGAGATTTGATGCCATTAATGGGTTGGATAGGTTTTAATTGTAATAAAGGAAAAGTCTTTAACGAGTGAGATCTACTCTCTTTAAATTTTTCCAAGTGTGTTTCACGGGTTGCACAGAGACTCACAGAGAGGGAGAGGGAGAGGGAGCTTTTGCCTTTTTCCTGTTGTTCATCTTCTTTCTTTCTGCTTTGAGTTTTTTTTTTCTCTTTCTTTCTGCTTTATTTTAGGAAGAACCTGATTCTCTTAACACGAGGAAGCGAATTACTTTTCTACCTTTCTTTCTTCTTCTTCTTCTTCTTTTATCGATCTCTGTTTGCCTTCGGTCTCTGCTATATCTCTCTTAGCTTCTCCGAGAGAAATAGAGATCTTCGTCGGCTAGTACTCTCTGCTCTTCAAGATAAAAGAGAGAGGCGGAGAGATATCTGGCGAAACAAAAAAAGCCCAAACGCCATTTTTTTCGCATTTCGCTTAACAACGAACACAACAAAAACTTCCAATCTTCTGTCCCCCCCTCTCTCTCCTTCATTACTCCTGCTGGTTTCATTGCTTCTAAATTGAATTTATTCCCTTCTTTCATTTCATTGAAGAAGCTCAAATTTTGAAGAGTAAAAGAGTGACAGAACAAGAAGAGAAGATCTGGGTTTGGCTTATTTTCGCTGGATTTTCTTGGGCCCTTGAAGAGGCAGAGGCAGATAAGGTGGTGGTGGTGTTGTTAGTGGGTTAAAATGATTGAAAGATGATAGAAATGAACAAGAATAAAGACGTCAGGCCAAGAGCCAGTCGGTTCTCAAGACAACAGATTAAGCAATCTGGACAGAAGCTTCTCTCTGGTGATTTTTTTTGGTGTGTTAATTTCAATTTCAATTAATTTTCTGGTCCCCAAGAAAAAAAATTAAAAATGTTTGTGTCTTTTACTTGAAAACAAAGAAACAAAACCCAAAATGAAGACTTGTCGTTATCTGTTTTATTCTTATTCTGCTTCTGTCGTATCTTATTTTATGCTCTTTACTACTTTGTTAGCTATTTCTAGTAGTATCTTGTCTCTTATCTTTTATCTTCTTGTGATTTTTTTTTCAAGGTTTGAATGGTGGTGATTTTGTTGTTTCTTGGGAGAAATCGAAGAGAATTAAAAGGTTGAGTGCTGTTAATAATAATAATAGTGAAAGTAATAAGGGGAGTTGTAGTTACGAGGTGGAGGAAGAAAAGAAGTGTGAGATGGGAGGTGGTGGAGGTTGTGACGTGTTTGATAAAGAAGTTCTTCAAGCACCTTCCGCTACTATTGGTACTGCAAGTACTAGCAACAAGAGATTCAAGCTTCCCAGAAAGGTAGGCTCAGTAATTATGAGGTGGTTGGTTTTTTTAATTAATTTCCTGCTTGTTCTAATGTTTGGTTGAATTTTAAAGCAGCTTATTGATGATTGCAATGGTGTTGTTCCGAGGAAGCTACGGTCAGGTGTGTTATTACGTTTGTCAATTCAGAAATCAAGCAGTACGACTTTTTTCTTGGTGGGGTTTTTTTGGTTATTTACTTGGATGTGTCTAGGTTTTCAAAACTAAGTGTTTTTTTGGTGGTGGGAATTTCTTGGAAGTTTCTTTTTTTCATGTTTTTGGATGTTTTTGTTTTGTTTATGGCTTTGTAAATTTTGGATTGGAGTTGAAGCAAAACTGAAGCTTTTTGCCTTTTCTTTTCTTTTTAAGGAAGAAAGATTCTGTGTGTTGTACCTTTTAATTCTATTTATTGTGCTGATGCTGCCACTTTCGTGGTGTATTTATTCTTTTTAAGTAGTTATTTATGGTATCGTGTTTGATATTTTTTTAGTTCTTTAATATTCGTAAGCTTGCTTTTCCAAGGGAGATACTTTCAGTTTCTTAAAAATGAACGAAGTTTTCTTCATTTTTCTTTTCATGAAAAAAAGCAAGAAATTAAATATCAGTTCTTCATCTTTTTGCTGGCATAGTTTTGTAAATATACATGACCATTTTCAGCCATGAAGAAACGCAATCGCGAATCTGTCTCCCCACCTTTTCCAGATTCAAAGAAGCTAAGCCACTCTCATGGTGGGGTGGAATCACTGAAAAGGGATGGTTTAAAGAAATTGGGATTGAAAGTGGTTAGCCGGTTATCTCTAGCTTCTGATTTCAGTTAAATTCTTATTCCCCCTCTATTGAGCACTTCAATTTATATAAAGTTAAAAATGCTTTTCCAGACACAACCAGGGCCAGACTGGTCCAGTAAACAGAGTGTCTGTGGGCCAATAACCAAAGATGAAGAAGAAGTTGTGGAGACCTTGTATTCTTTGGCTGGAATGTTTACCAATAATGAAGAACCCAAAAATGATTGTAAATTGGGCAATGCTTCTTTGGATGCAAGTCGTTCAACTTTGCAAGAACGTAGTGAGAGTGATTCCCCCATTATTGAAGGTTTTTTTTTTTTTTTAGTTTCCTCCATAATTTTATTATTATGCTTTTTTTTTTTTATGCTGTGTTGTAATTATGTTGTTTATCTAATTCTGTAGCCGTAAAAGAGGACTTGAACTCAATTTGCCTTCCGAGAATTGATGAGGCTCCTGAGGAAACATGGCATGTCGAAACTGCCAAAGTTGATTGTTTGAACGAGCCTAGTTTTCAAGAATGGCCTACATTGTCCAGCGATAAAGTCCAAGGTGAATTAGGTAGTTGTGTTGCTCAAGTGAATCTGCCCACTATGTTTGCTAAACAGGAGGAGCTAAAGCCACTGTGTGATTCTTTCAATCTCTTCATTGCCCCTGAGCAATATCAGGATACTGTGTATGCTTTTCTTTTCTTTTTTCTGTCTTTTGGTTGTTATGTTAAATGCATTCCTTTGTTCATGGCTCCAAGGCATTTGTTTATTTATTCCTTACATTTTTTGAGCTTGCAGCAAAGTGAAGCAGTCCGCACAGTTGGAGACCTCACTCGAGAGAAAGCCAGACATTGCCTTGGGGCTGACAGCAACTGTAAGTCAACAGGATCAACGACATACAATCTGTCAATCCAAGACAAATGGTAAAACTCCTGCTCCTGGGAAATTATCATCTCAATAGCATACAATTTGATTGTAGATTACTTTTGTCTTGTGTAGTACTACACTTAATAGTTGATTTTTTCATCTGAAGGTCCAGCATTGTGGCCAGGTTTGTCTTCAACTGTATCAAGTGGTGCATGCAATTATGGATCTTCATCACAGTAATTTTCTCCCATTTCTTTGGTTTTGTACATTTACATCATCCATTATTTTGCAATTTGTCATGCAATTTTTACCTATTTCAGATCTTCTGCCACCAAATTTCCTTCTTGGATGGATACTGATTGTGGTGCTACCAGGCCCAGTTCATTCCAAAAATGTTCTTCTACTGGAAAGGTGATGGTTATGTCTAATGATTATTTCTCTTGCCTGGATGAATTGGTTGCTCAAAACTTTTATGACTGGTTTATCTGATGGACTGTGACTTACACAGGCTTCTAAAGTCAATACTGGTAAAAGATCATGGAAGAGGTCCTCAACCCATGTTTATATAAGTCGTCTCATTCAGGTTTTACAAATTCCAGAGAGCAGAGATAGCTTGCCTCTGAATCTGAATCAACTGAGGCCACATGATATATTAAGGCAAGGTGTATTTATGACAATAAACAACTTCAATGGCAACAGGAATGGTTTGAATGGCGCTACACCTTCTAGAGCCATAGTTAACATGACTGACAAGAATTCAAATCAGCGACAAAGACTCCATCAAGATCAGCCACAGACTCCTTCTGGCGTGTACAATTCTCAGAAGCAGGTAAATCTAGCATTCAATTTCCAATGGTTTATTATTTTCTAACTGGTTTTGATCAAATTTTACTCCCTTGCAGACTTTCAATTTCTTGTCTTTGTCAACTGGCGGGGGCAGCCTGGAAGCTAATAACATTTCTAATGGAGTTGGAAATAGGTCTGAACAATCAGCTCAGCAGCAATTTCCTTATCTGCACTCACATTTGCAACAGCAACATTCCACACTCGCGAGTTTCCCTATGTCCCAAGCATATTGCACATCCTCATCTTACCCTGATCAACCTGCAGCACAGCAGGTTTTTATCCTTACCTTTTAGATTGCATCTATGTATCTATGCTGATGACTCAAGAACTAATTGAAGAGATGGTTTTGCACATCCTCAATCATTTATTTTTTGTCAATAATTACATCCATTAAATGGGGGGGATGCAGTGGAAGTGTAGTTCTGTGAATTTAGGGAGCCAGCCAATAGGTGATCTTATGTTCAGCAGCATGAGGCTCTCTTTGGCTAAAGGTTTACACTTTGCTGAGTTACCTAGGGTCTTCAAATTCACACAAACTTCTACTGCATCTGTACCGAGTTACCTTGCAAGTTATATACCAACTTACTCTTAACTCTTGGTTTTAGGCCCGGGTTCCACAACCTCCCTACTTTGGCAACTTGTATGGTGGTTCTCGTACAAGTCCTTCAGGATTTGCAAAGCAGCAACAGAAGCAGCAGCAGGAGCATCAGGAGCAACTACAACGGCTTTGGGAAGCTCAGCTTGCAGCAGCTCAATACAGGACGTCTGCAAATTCCACCACCATGACTCAGTTTCCGAACTGGCAAAATGTAAGGCAAGACTCGCCTACACAGATATCACGTGCCCAACCCACCATCCCAACTTTGTCATCTCAAGAAGCACTGGGTCCCAAGTACGCTCAGATCTCTCAACAGCAGCTTATGACCATTACTACATTGCCTCATGCTAGGGTCAGAAGACAAGACCACCATCTCTCTTCTGTTTATGAAGAAACTGGAGGTGGGTTTCGAACTGTTGGTGCACTGCCATTGCAATTACTCTGTAATGATCGTCTATGAATTCTAGCCATCATCTATCAGATTGATTGGCAGAGATATTATTTGATTCGTTGTGCTAATACCTGCCACTTCTCAGCACTGTCAAATAGGGAATAAACTAGAAGCCAAGTTGTTCTTTGGGTGTTAGATTAAAATGGGGAAGAAAGCAGGCAGGGGAAGTTAGATGCTAGTGGAATTAGCATCCAGGGCTTATTATCTAAAAGTGGGTGAGGACATTTTGTACTGTCGCCTTTTCTCTCGACGGATTGACTCGTGTGACTTGAGTAATACCTATCTAAGAAAAACGAGGATTGATATATATATATATATATATATATATATATATGCTGGTTCATGGGTTGACTCACTTTCTGAAGCTTTATCAGAGTTAGGTTTCAAACCGGACTTGACAGCTGCTTTTATGGATGTAAGCTTATGGTTTTTATCCGCTTAACCTGCTTAAGGGTCTGTTTGGCATTGTGTTTGTAACTGCGTTTCGTTAAATTTTGAAATTTTTTTTTTTTACTAAAATTGAGTGCGGTTTGTACTTTTTGGATCGTTTTGATATGCTGATGTTAAAAATGATTTTTAAAAAATGAAAAAACATTATTGGCATGTATTTCAGCACAAAAAGCTATTTGAAAAGCAGTCGCAACCACACTCCCAAATACGCTCTAAACAGCGGACTACTTCTAAGCAGCAGCCAATGGAGAGAGGAAGCCAAATTGGCTTCTTGAATCTAGACTTTTACACCTGTGAATTTAGCGTTGAGGATTAACTTGGCTTTTCATCCTATAATGACATGACAGGATAGGTCATAGGTGGCTTTTGTCTTCTCTGACATATCTGTCCTGGGATGGTAATCTTCTTACATGCTTGTCATATAATTTTCCTGCCCTTGTCAGCCCGTGCAGTCCTCGATCGAACTTGCGGGGATATGGCATGGTGCTATGGGCTGAGCATTACGTCTGACACCTTGTTATGAGCATTTATTTCCATTTAGATCCAACGATTTCATGATAGGCCAAGAAAGCTGTGTATTGTGCTTTTGTATCATGCATCGCTACTACGTTTGAATTTCCCAGTTCTCACCTATCCATTACTTCCTCACTTTCCTCAGCACTGTTGGGCAACAGCAAAGACCCACCACCAGATATAGCTCCTAAATTTCTGGCATCTATTTAAAATACAAGCAGGGTTATAATAACAGTGTTGAGAGTTATAATTGTTTCTAGACATCCAGAATGTTATACTAACATGAAAATAGCACCCTTATTAACCTGAACACAGAGCCGTTCTATGCCATCAACTGAAAGATGATGGGAATTAACAGTACTCCATGGAAATGAAAGGCAGAATGAGACACAGAGACAATGGGAACCGAAGGATAAAAGAAGCAATTTCTGGCAAAAATGTCCACTATTGCAAGTTATGAGCTGGCTGTGCTAGATGGGTATAGAAATAACTGCTGAGCAATAAAGAACGAGACATGCAAATACAGGAAGAAAAAATGGAGGACCAAATTGACACTCGGACACTCTTCGCTGCAGAACAGATGCTTACTCCAGCTTCTCCAGCTCTCCCATTCTCTCTATGATTGCCTGCGCATTACAATGAGTATCAGTTGCCTGTTTAAAGTGGGATTAATTTACCAAAATAACAAAGAGGGAGAAAAAGAAGTTATGAAAAGTGTTGTGCCATGATAACTAAAAACTTGTACATTTGTGCTTCCATTATCCTCCCCAAAACAAACACAAATATTAGTTGATGGCATGGATCGACCATACAGTAATCCGAAAACGTGAGGGGTGGTAAAACGAGCAAAAACTTGTTTTCCCTATGAACCAGATTTGCCAGGAAGAAATAGAATTCCAGAAAATACTCACCCTCTTGCTTGTTTCTTGAAGCTCCCCAGCGAGAATGAATTCATCAAGTATCAAATAAACCTTTTAAGGAGGAAACAGAAAATCAAACAAAGAAGTGCCTAAGAAAAACAGTAGCAAATAACAGGTTGCTCTATAGGAAAACACACACGCACATGGAATGATAAAAAGCCAATAAGAGGCCTGTGAATTCCTTTCAGGAACTAATTATACGGTGTAATTGATCTGGTAACTAGACCAAAAGGCAAGAATCACACATAGTAAAAGCAAAGATGCAGGAAACATCGAATCATCCATGCAACACCAATAGAATCGCAAGAGCGAAGACGAGCATGGTTAAAGTAACATTCTCACAACAACGAAAACGAAAAAATCATGACAGGGACAAACCTTGTGAAAGTTAAACACCAAATCTAGCTCACACACATTGCTGAAGAAATGATCCAATATCTCCACAAATAAATGAATGCACTCCAAATAAGCCAATTCGTTATCCGTTATGTCGACACACAGCGAAAAAAACAATCCAGCATACCGCCTGTATATCACCTTGTGTGTCCTAAACTGCAACCAAAACATTCCTTAGCTAAAACAACACTTCCATTATTACTCAATGTTCGAGTTCCAATTGTTTTCATTAATAAAAAGAATTCAACACAACTAATCAAATTAATCAGATTAGGATTTGTTTAAGCACCGGCTCCTGCTTAATTAGATCATAATTAGCTTCTTCTCTTTATCAACTCGAAAGGGATGAGAAATCAATTACCTCAACAAAATTCGTGAATTTAGCATCTCTATTAACAACCAATCGGTGAACCTAAAAAACACAATCGAATTCATAAAAAAAAAACTAAAAAAATCAAACAATTAGAAATAAAAAAAGAGAGAGTATAAATCAGACAAAACCTCGTATTCGACTTTGTGCTTCTCGGAATCCTCAAGAGGAACATAGTATTTAGCGAGACGAGTCTTGCCTTGTCTGTTTTGCAGGAGTATAAATCGGATCTGCCAAATCAAACATCGTCAAAAACAGACATTAACCAAAAGTAAAAAAAAAAATTGTTCAGAACATGATATCAGGCAGAAAGATAACCATTGTTAGAGAAAGATCGAACGATGAATTAACGAAGAAGTTTCACGAATTATTTTCAAGCAGCGTTAATCTGGAGAGGGATGGAGGTGTAGAAATGTTTGATTTTTCTCGTGAATTTCTTTCGTCTTGAGAGGAAGGGAGCCTCCAAGGTTCAATATGTCAAAGGAAAGGAGGAGAGTGAGATCTAGCGTGTAACAACCGTATACAGATAAATCGTGTGATACTTGAAGTTGAATTCTCTCTCGGTTGATGACTCGATATAGTATTTTTCTATTTTGATCTTTTGAATGCTGTGTGATTAATTTGCGGCTACTGTGATGTTCACACATAAGTTTGGTATGAGCATTTCACACTTACGTGAATGAGGCGAGCCTGTGTTCGCCGTTTTGCTATGTTTGTCAAACGAAACGCAGGCCGCAGTCAGCTTTTACATTTTTATCTGGAAAAGATAAATTGTGTTTGGTAATACATTGTAAGCTTTTTTTAAAAAATATATTAAAATATATATTTTTTATTTTTATCATCAATATATTAAATTCATAAAAAAATTAAAAAAATTAATTCAATATTTTTTTAAATTAATTATACTTTTAAAATATATTCAACGGTTTTCAAACACGGTGACAGGCCAAGCATGATGCTGCTAATTTTCAAGATAAATTGGATGCGGGGAATCCATTTAGTACGCTACAGATTCAAGCTAGGTGGTTCTGATTGAACACTAATTGCAGAGACATAAATTACTTTCATGGCAATCAAGTGATTGGCTAGCCTAATAATTTTGGTCGTACTTTGGAGTTTGTAGCAGCCAAGAGAGCAGCTCCAATACCAGACCCGTCTTTTGAAAATGTTCTATGACTCTGTTTTTCGAAATTTCTAGTCCCAGAAGCTCGGTAAAAGCATCTTGTAGGTATCTTCTGTAATGGGGGTGGTGCTCGTATAATCCACCGCGCGTCCCATGGATACTAAAGTTCCTTTATCAAATATGGTACCTTTGGAATCATCTTCCATCTTTTGCAGAATCCCTGCACTTGCCAAGCGTCCACCTCTCTTTACAATGGCGTCGCAAACCTCTGATTAACACAATCCTCCTAGCATTTAAGCTGGGCTCAGCCTGAACTTGAAATTTGGATTAAAGGAAATAGTGAATGATTGGAATAGCCGAGTTGAACAAGAAGATCCAAGTAATATAACTCCTTTTCAATATACATATCTCAGATGATATTGACTGGCAAGCATAAGTTCAAATATCCTGCAGAAATGCAGGACTACTTACTATTGACCTCTAATGATTACTTTATTGTTCGTTGAACATCACTCCACTTGATTAACAGCGTCTGCGGTGTGTGTATATAGGAAAAGAATTCCTATCATCTATACTGTCTCCCACTGGAAAGCAAATTCCATATGTACACTCAATTTCGTCAAAAGGCTAAAGTCATAAGAGTAGCAGAACAGTAAAGATTACCCCAGTCCCCAGCTACATTATGTAGAATCGAACCAATGGCTTGAAGATCATCTGAATTGTCCTGCTGCATTGCGCATATATATGGGGTCCTGCCATGCATTTGAGAACACGCTTCAGTACGAAGGAAAGACAA
>Ga0307517_10015191_pt1 | contig 10252 bp, 10 predicted proteins | sample 23_EM_MG_FD_194515 | JGI IMG/M metagenome (GOLD analysis project Ga0307517, IMG submission 194515) | Populus trichocarpa ectomycorrhiza microbial communities from riparian zone in the Pacific Northwest, United States - 23_EM | ecosystem: Host-associated > Plants > Roots > Unclassified | place...
AAATTTGGGGTTCCCTAAAATCCCCCCCCCCCCCCCCCCCCCCGCCTATTACCAGTAATAAGCCAGATCGAACAAACACTATTAGCACGCAAACGAATCCCCGAGTATGTGCCAATACTTTCACCTATGATGCTACCCGTATGACAGATGATACACTACTATACCCCATAACCCACCTCCAATCCCAAACCTAATCCTAATCCACCCAAACATGTCCCACACCCTTCAACGACCCATCAGCCATGTACAGTAAGCACCACACAAGCACCTCCCCACAATCCTAACCAGTCCGCCTCCCGACAAACCAGTCGACACAGCCCCCAACCCCATGACCCGAACCCACCCCGCCCTCCAAGGCTCCTCTCCAGCTGGTCAGCTATCATAGCTAACTAGCGAGCACCACCTACCCGTATCTCACCCCGACCCACTAACCAAACGGACTGCAGGAGGCGGGTACGGGCAGCCAGGGGCCTGATCGTCGAGTGAGGCATCATGAGCATCAACCAATCCAAACGCAAGATGGACGAATGCACCCCCCAATCCTGGAACCTTCCATGGTCCCTTTTCTAGGAGTGGATTTGTCTCGCGTGGGATATATCGAAGGCCAGTGATTGGGATCCGCATGTCCATATGATACTCGAGAAATGGATGATGGGACGGAACAGATAACGGCGAGAGAGGGATGGATGGAGGAAGGCAAGGGGAGAGCGAGCGAGGGCCAAATGCTAGTCGTGCGCGGGAGGGAGGGAGGGAGGGAAATCAGACCACTGTTCATACTCCTTACTATGCGATACCACGAACCGATTCGAGGCAATCGAGTCGAGTAGAGGACCAGAACCACCCACCCAACCACCTCCTCCTCCTAGTCAAATTCCAACACAAACCGCACCCGCCACTACCAGCTCCCTCCGGTAAAAATCCAGCCTACGGAGTGGTCGGGAGGGGGGGCGTAGGTGATGACACCATGATTACCAACATCCAACACTTCCAATTATAACAAACCCATCCCCACCCCTTCCCTCACTGCGGTGCTGCAGGTTACGACAATCACGCGCGATCACTCGTCGATATAGCGCGCTGATGTGACACCCCGCATGGAGTGCGGCGTTCCAAACACTCCTCCTACTATTACCATTCCCTCCTTTACTTGATATCCATTGTCCAACATGAGAGCACGAGTAATACATCGACAAGTACGCAGGCCGGACCGGGCAAAGCAGACCACGTCACCGCAGCACAAGGCAAGGTGCGGTGGGGAGACAGGAGCACGCTCCTGTGCGTGCACGAGTGCAAAACACACTTCAAACGGATACAGCTCTCTTCAAACAGGCACATTTCCTATTTCTCCCCATTCCTTCCCTTTACAGACGAATTTGGGTATTTATTTTATTTTATTATTTGATTTGATTTGGCTAGCCCGAGCCGGGGCCGACATAAACTATACATTTTTTGGATGTTTTTTGGATTCTTTCTTATTTTTTTCCTCTTTTTCACTCCAATCGTCCCCCTTCCCACTTCCCAGACCGATTCCCACGACGCAAATAAGGTAAATGGGAATTTGTACAACGCCCCCGAAAAAGAAGGAAATAGAGGAAATATCTCTCAGCCTCGTGTACTGCACTGTCCTAGACGGGATAGGTGGGCAGAGGAAATGCCGAAACCATCTGATCACCCTGCCAGGAAGTGGGGAAAACAATGAGAAATAATAGCGTGGAGGGGAGGTAAGAGGAAAAAAGAGGAAGAAAAAAACTAGACTAAACTAGACAACTAGACAACCCTCGCACAGTCACCTGGCTCTGCTATGGTAATATGATGTGAATTAGACAGGGCACCCCATTTTGAGGGGGAAAAGAAAAGAGGAAAAATCCATCTAAAAATCAAAAGGAAATAACCCCATTCGATATCGCCAACCGCCTTTTTAAAGTGTAAAAATGTAACAAGTAAGAATGTTAAAGGTTTATACAATGCAGGGGTAAAAAAATAAAATAAAGGGAAACAAAAAATCTTTCATTTACGCGTACGCCCCAAAAACCCCGAAGAAGAAAAGGCGATGAGGAGATAGTTCATCGTTAGGTAGAAAGAGCGTAATTCATCATCGTCACTATCGTCATGCACCGTTAAAAACAAGAGTAAAAATAGAACAAAATGTAATGTATAAAACAATAGTGAAATCATCAGTCCACCGGTCATTTGGATAGAGTGTGCTCCGAGCCCTTCACGCTGTGGCTGTCACCGCCTGGAAGAATGGTAACTGGTATGATCGGTGATATTGGGTTGCTGGTTGGAAGTGGGTAACTACCACCCAAACTGTCGATGCTGGATACGCTCGACATCGCCGAATGCTTGACCTCCGATCTCCTCGCAGCCTCAAGAATTTTCTTCGATTCCGCAATGCGGTGTTTCCAGTTCTTTTCCTTGTCCTCCTTCTGAAGCTCAACGTTTCGGATCTCCTGCGCGCTTGACCATCCACTTTCAATCATGCGAGCGCGCGTGGCGTCGTAGGCTTCCAAGTCCCTATTCATTTCCTCAATCATATCTGCAAGGGAATTTGCAGTGACAAAAGTGATCGGAGATGCGAGTTTCTTCGGCGCAAGTGGTGTGGCCGGGTCAATGCTAGGAACCTTCTTATGTGTCATTGATGGAGCTGGCATACTAAGCGAGGTTTGCGACGTTGACGCTAGGGAAGGTGACATCAAAGGCGAGATCGTCGGGGGATGCAAGGGAGAGCAAATTAGTTCGGATGGGATTGGTGAGTTGCACATTTCCGGAAAGACATCCGTCCCAGCGAAGCTAGGAGTGTTTAGAAACCTCGGCGACTGGAGTGGGGAGATGATATCTGTTTCTCCTGCAAACGTTGCTGCGGGGTGCAGAGGAGGCGGTAGTGGCGCCTCCGCTTCTGCAGCAGAGTGGACGCTCATACCATCATCTCCAGCCGCCGGTTTCTCGCTGGGGCCTCTCAGCCCCCGGAAAAAATTCTCCAAATGGTCCTCCGGTGGCGTCTCCGGAGAATAATAAGATGAGGAAGTAGGCATAGTAAAAGCCGAGGGGATTGATGGAACTTGAGGTGTATTGTTTGGGCTAGACATCCTGCGCTTCAAACTCGTCCGTATTTTAGGAACAATCTTATTGAGAATTGTCGCCGCACGACTCCGACCTGAGCCACCTTCGCTAGATGGCGATTGAGGCAGGGAAGGAGGACCTGAAGAAAAACACTCCGGGTCGATGACCAATTTACCAGATCGACGAGGTCGCAGGATGGGAGAGTCGACAGTTGAGAAATTAAAGTCCTGCTCTCCGGCTGCAATGACCATTAGCCCCCGTAAAGCACATATAGCCCCAAAAAGGCAAAATCTTACCATGAGAAGGAGGAGTTGGGGGCATTGAGTACTGTTCCCTGTTGATGTGGCTATTTTGGAATTGATGAATAAGATAATCGTGGTCAAAAGATGGATTGCTTCCTGTTGTAATGTGCAGTTTCTCTAACAAGTTTCTTGTCGTCGTCCGTCCACTAGCTCCATCCACCAATGCCTCGAGCCCTAGGCCACTCAAACCATCTACACTGCCGCCACCACAATTGCAATCGCACAACTCGTCATCCTCCTCATCCTCCTCTCGAATTGACGACGGGGCGGTTATCGGTGACATGATATCTGATACTTGAGGCTTGAAAGGTGAAATGTCAGTCGGTGTGATTGGGGTTGTCATCGCTGTGCTGTTGCCAGTTTCATAGGAGTAGGGTGTACTGATGACAGAAGATCCCTGAGAAACAGGTCTGCACAATTCGTTGTCTAAACTAACCCTAGAAGAGATCAAAGCTTTAGGTGACCCGGCAGGCTCCAGAGGCTGAAGTTCAGGTATCCCACGTCTCTCGGACAGCCTTCGAGGGCTATGAGTTGTAGAGTAGTATAAAGCCATGACGGTGTTTGCGGAGAAGCGGACCGCAATGGCAGCTCGCTTCCTTCAGATGGGGGATATTAAAACGATTCAGGATGATGGGTATTGCGGGAGCAGTTCCAAGAAGACGGGTGGATGTGAACTTGATAAACAAGGGAGGAAGGCAAAAAGGGAAGTGTGGGAGGTTGAGGGGGGGGGACAAGAGTGTGGGCGGGACAGCGAAGAGGCCAATTGATTTGATTGTCCTGACAAGTTTGTCTGTTGGATTGCTTTTCCTTCTCTTCCTGCAGGACTTGCGTGGCACAATTCGAGTAGAACAAGGTTACCTTTTTCGGCTCTCTTCGGTCGCGTGGCAGTAAACCCAAACAAAGAGTTCACAGCGGATTGGAGAAATAGGGAAACAAAAGATTGAGCAAAGGTCCGTGTTTAAGATAGACGAAATCTGGGGGAAGGAGGAGGAAGTTGTTCGCTAGATATAATGATCTGATGAATTGTTGGCTAGGAGGTCGGCGGTGATTGTTTGTTTACAAGATGATCGAAGTAGGGTCAAGAAGAGTGTATAATTTTTATTTCTCCCCAACCAACAACAGTGCCTTGAAGAGATGATTCACGATTGACGTTGATGGAAGGAATATGGCGAATCCGAGGTTGTGCGAAGTGGGGTTTGTAGAGGCGCGAGGATGACTGGAGCTGTTGCGGGACAGATATGTATGTATATCGAGGGCAGGAAGGAAAAAGAAAGAAAGAGAAAAAATGGGTATGGTATGATAATATGAGGATTAATGTATGCAGTGGGAAGGCGGTTGGCGGTGGTAATGATGGTGGTGGTGATGGTGGGCAGCTGTGGTCGTGATTATGGTTTGTGGTTGTAGAGACGCGAGAAGGCAGTCGTCGTCCTGTTGAGGTTACAAGGGCGTAGGAAGTTTGACGGACGCTGGACGGTAGGGGAGGGCAAGCCTCGAGGATGAAATAATTGGCCAGGTTGTATTGAAGCTCTTATTGGTCCAGAGCGGTGGTATGGAGAAAAAGAGTACCGGTAGGTCCACAAGATATTGTCAAGGGTATGCTGTGTAAGGAAGACGTTGACGCAGTAGAACGAGCAGCGAGCAGGCAGGACTCGGCGGGCAGCTCCAGGTTAAGGTAGCTGTGAACAGAGCAGTGAATAAAGGTGATGGGATGCGTCAGGATACATGGGTTCATGGGAGGTGATGGTGGGTGGGGGAGTCAACTATGATACTCTACATACAGATGCGCCTGCCGTGATGGTGATGATGGTGATGGTGGAATAATAAGTTGAGTTGAAGCACATAAAAAGGACATGAAAATGTATGGATGGGTGGATGAGATTTATGTGATTAGGTGTGGGGGAGGAGAGTTGGTTTGGTGAAGAACCACCACAAAGTTGAGTGTATGCATGAGCACAGTACAGTACATACCATAAAGTACATACCGTACTATTACAGTGCCGGTAGCTGGCTGAACTATACTCGAGTAGCGTGCCGTAATCTACTGTAGGCAATGAGGCTGCACGCTTCTTTTTCTTTTTTCTTTTTTCTTTTCCTTCCTCCAATTTACTTCACTTTTTTTTCCTTTTTTTCTTTTGTTCCTTCCCTCTCCTCCACCATCGAGGACAAAACGGTCCAGGGAGACAAGGAAGAGCGGATGAGGCACTTGACATAAGTGGAAAGAAGATGTCTTCAGAAGACAGGCGAAAAAAGAGACACAAAACCAATCGCCTACCGGGAGAGAACCTACCAGTTAGGGTGGGCTTGAGGGAATGATTTGGGGGGCCGCGGCGTTGGGACATGAGACTTTTCCACCACTAAACTCAATTGGTTATCCCACCATTATCAACCCAGTCCCCACCGACCCAATCAGCACTGGGCCCAATGCCCACCCCGCTCACACCGCTGCCATTCGATACACTCTTTTTCCCAAGTTGATCTGTAGTCCTCCTACCTCTGCCGCACGGCACTTGATTCCACAGCATTTTTTTCCTCCCTCTTTTATTCCTTTCCTTCTGATTTTTTCCCATATGCTTCCCCTGCCCGACCCTTATCCTCACTCCTTCCTGTCGACCTTTACCCCCCCCCCCAAGGGAGAAAAATGAAAAAAACGCTGTGCCCGCCGAACAAAGCCTCCCATTGCCCCCAGAAGGGAATTTAAATGGGCACAAAGTGCGGCGACGCACGTAAAAGAATGCCAGTTGCCGTCAACTTTGTAAACCAAACGAAATGCATCCCCGCTAGTTGAAACAGTTCATACCGCGCTCGTGAAGAGGAATTTTTAGAGATTGTGACTATAAACAGTTTCCAATGATAACACGAGGAAGGGAAAAAGAAAGAAAAGTGTAACGAAACCCAATAACCACAACGGTTCACCCAGAGGGGAAGCCTACATACCCCAGGTGGCAGAGAATGTGGCACACATTGGCCACTATGGCACTGTGACTTATTTTTACGACACCCATATAAGGTAAGTGAGAGCCAGTGAGTGGGCTTCCGAAACATGGCAAAAAGCCCAAATCCGAAGTGGTCCTCACGCTTGAGGTTCCTCTAACCTCGGAACTAACTAACGCCAAAGCTCTACCATAGACCCCCAAGCATGGTCTCCCCGCCTCGACCACAACTCTAACCCCAGACACCCAAGTAACAGGTAGATACCGCAGCAAATACACTACCCCTCTAATACATCCTGAACAACCCATCTGAACAACCCATCACAAGAAACTATGAATTTACCACTTGATATGACCTTAGCCAACATCTATAACTAGATGTGCTCTTGGTGACATGCTATTCACAAGTCTTATACATACAATAGCCCTATCTATAGTATTTCATTTATCCAAAACTGCTTGCAATAGTTCTTCTTTTGGCTATTATCCAGCTATTCCACCCTTTGCAGAACTCGTCCTGTAGATTTAAAAGGTTGCGGGAAAGAATCTGAGAGGTAGATATTGTAAATATTTGTTAAATACATACTCGGAACATAGAGTATAATATAAACACTAGCCTGGTTGTAGGAGTTTAAATTAAATATACTATAATTTAGAGAAATGGGTTCTGATATTTCTTTTTAGTTATAATGTAAGCACTGTATACTAGATATGAATAACCACTTGTAAGCTACTGCTTATATTTTACTCCTGAGATTAGAGTAGCAATAAGATGGAACTAATAGTATACAGTATTTACTTAAGTTCAATGTTAGTATGGAGAACTTTCATTATATTTATACCAAATCCTTATTAAACCATTAAAATCCGGCTTCTTTTAAGATGTATGTCCTCTAACTATGGTATCTGATATCATTATTAATTGCGGTTTGCCTAAAACATAGCTCTTATAAACCTTTGCAGCTTTTCCTAAGCATCACAACAGATTCTCATATCCCATGCCCTTTATGCAACCCCAAACCCGAGATGAAATCTTTAAATAGCCTTAATCAGAAGCCTCATCAGCACGCTGTTTCTAATACACACCCTTTGCAACCCCCCGAACAGTCAAGCCCGGTACCCGCCCATACCCGAAACCAAGGTCTGAGAGAAGAGCAATATTCTGGTTTGCAGCTTAAAGTTCCGCACCATGTAGGGGTGCCATAGGTCACCATCAGCTCAAATTACTTATTGCCGTTAGCTTCCCGGGTCACATACAAGTGCCCCCTAGAAAATTAACGAACAGTTAATTTAGGTTAACCCGCAAAATAATCCCTGTCTTGTACGAAAACATCACCCATGGCACTTGTACTTTTTGGTTCCCCCCCCGTGTATCATTGGTTGCTACAGGACCGCCACAGTTACCTGGTCCGTTAGGAGAGAACTTTCCGAACAGAGTTTACAGTACCGGCACCACAACAACGGCAACAAGAAAAAAGAAAAGAAGAAAAGAAAAGGATCAACTGCATAGCGCCATTTCCCTCACCCGACGGCTCTGGAAACTCAAGCCAGGTCAAGACAATCCCAACTTGGGTAAGAAAGGTAAGTCGTTCTCGTGGATGATCACCCGCGTTCCCAGTCCCCGGGGGAATTCAACTTGTGAAGGCGAAAGGAAGACACCAGGATCAAAGCTCAACCGGTACCCTGCGAAAAAAACGGTTCCTTGCCGCTGGTCTGCCCCGTAAGGGGAGGTAGAGAGAAGCGGAGGCCAGAGATCTTACGGCAATCAATTGGCCCTTGGGTTTGTTTCCACTCTTGAAAACAAAAACGATGATAACCCCTATCGTACTTGCAAGTGAAGGTACGATAGGTCAGTCAGCAGGGGAAGGGGAATACATAGCGACAGAAAGAGAGAATGTGGAAACAGAGTAGAGTTTCCAAGGGCAGAGTCTCTAAGAGCAGAGTAGAAGCCATTGAGAGACAGAAAAAGCACAAAAGCATGGTAAGACTCAGATAATCATCTCCATTTCCTCGTTTATTGCTATTGTACGACTGGGAAAAATTCCACACTTTTCTGTTTTTTTGTTTTCTTACAAAAAAAACCCCCAATCCGAGTGACAATCTATAAGCCACAGTCACCATCACCACACACGCCATACCACAGGGGGGGCAAGAAAGGAATGAAGAAAGAAAAGAAAAAAAAGCCACTGTCCAAAAAAATAAATAATTTCCCCGGCCGGCAGAACGTACGCCACGTCGGGACTGCAACGGCCCCAACGTTGTCTGCCAGCCAGCCAGCCAGCCAACCAACCAGGTAAGACAAGACATGTCTCGGGCAGTTCTTACACTCTCACCTCCATCCACCACCCGTCCATCAAGAACGCGCGAACAGAACCCAAGTCTTCCGAACGATGCGTGAATCTATGGTGCGGCGCGCCCAGTAAACCAAGGACACCGGTACAGGACTATCTGTATGTAGGTGACGAGCAACTGCGAGAGAATTGTAAAATAAAATAGAAAGATAAATAAAAATGCTTGTATTGTACTGCATAGCATAGCACAACAAAATCCAGCAACCACGCTTCCATCCAGGCTAAACCAGACAAGAGCCAGACAAAAAAAACTAAACAGAACCAAACCATCCACCTGCTTCTCACTCACTCTCTTTTCCTCCATTCCTGCTTGCTTGCTTTCCTGCCTGTTTGCCTACTCATCCTATGCTATGCCCATGCGCTGCAAATCCTTCCCATCTACCACTACCACCACACATACTATCGGTGTGAAGTCCTTGGAAGTCCTGCGCAAATAGTATCAAATCCAAACCAGAAACAATAGCAATTAGGAAGAAGAAAAAAACTTACCACACTCCTAATCAGTGCCCTTCGCGGGTAAAATGAAAAAATCGAAAGGGACAAACAATGTTTGAACCGGGTAAGAGGGTTCTCAAGGGACTAGCAGCAGGAGGGGCGTTTATTTAGGTTAGGCTAGGCATGTGCCGTACTATATGGCACTTGATGGGCGCTTTTACTGTAGCGCACTGTAGTGCTGTGCTGTATGTACGAGTTTTTCTTATTTATTTAGCTTTTTAAATTGATTTGAGCCCTTTGATACGAGAATTGTGCCGGTACAACTGCTTAACCGATACAAGGACTTAAGGTAGGGGGTTGTGTCGTGTCGTGTTTGGGTTCCGGGTGATGTTTGATGGAGGCTTAGTCGACTGGTGTAACGAAAACTATTGGGGAAAAAAGGTACAATGCAGTACTGTACGAGTACATGTGGTATGGGGTTGCTATTGTTTCGTTTGGCGGGCGGATTTCGTCTTGCGGGTGAAACCGTAGGGGGTCGTTTTCGTTCCGGGCTGTTAGGGTTCGGAGTACAGTACAAGTGTAGTACTGTACAGCAAAAACGAGCCATAATAGAGGTTGAGTGAGTTGATGAGTTGGTTCCGTACCGTATAGTGCCGGCAGCTTCAAGACGGCGACTTCGTAACTGTGCCTACTTGTACCGGATCAGTAACTACGCGTTGGCAGGAGAACCTGTTCCTATTAGAGAAGGAAGAAGACGGAGGTAGAGTACCCCACACGTGATACAATATCACTCTATCTGGTTTTGGGCAGAAACCTATCCACCTTCACCCATTGGAGCTTTTCCAGGCACCTGCGGTAATCTGGTTGCTGAAAGGGGAAGTTGGCCACGAGGGAGGCTCTATATTCCCTTAGGGATGAAGCGAGGAGAGTAAGGCTCGACGAATTCCTACTCTTCCTTCATTTAGGTTTAAGTTCCGGGTGTTCTTGAGAATGCAAACCTATCTTCGCTCTAATTGTGAAGTCCCTGGACTATGATAAGCTTAGAAATTTCCTTTAGGTAACTCCACCGGGGCTCCAGGGGGCTCCATTACGGTGATTTCAACATATTCGAGCTAAAGCCAGTGGGGCAGCTTACTTGTCGGTGCTTACGGTAAGCCCAACATTTTCAGGGGGG
>Ga0307517_10015192_pt1 | contig 10252 bp, 15 predicted proteins | sample 23_EM_MG_FD_194515 | JGI IMG/M metagenome (GOLD analysis project Ga0307517, IMG submission 194515) | Populus trichocarpa ectomycorrhiza microbial communities from riparian zone in the Pacific Northwest, United States - 23_EM | ecosystem: Host-associated > Plants > Roots > Unclassified | place...
GTGAACGCGACGGGCGAGGATATATCTTGAGAAGGATATCATGATTGATGAATATCCGGCCTACGGTTATCGTCGTAGGATGCACACGACGGATTGCGTGGGTATCCTCAGGATCTCGTCGGGATATCGAGAGGATGTTGGGATGTCCAAGGTCGTCGACACTGAAAGGCTCCGTGCACAGTCCTTGTTGTCGCTGTCGAGCGACAACCACAATCCTCTATGCGTCCACGTTCGTTCATGACACTCGTTGCACAAAGTCCGGGAGCGAAGACAGTTGACTGTCGAGTTTGATCACATCGCCTTTTGCATCGACTCCGACCTGATCTAGGGGAACGTCCAGCTTCGAACGGGGTGCCTGCATGCGGTCTCGGACTGGGCTACGGCGCATACCTCTGTTTGACTTACCGACCCGCATGATCCTATCCATTTCGAAACCAACTCTCCTGTGATCGGTCATCACGCTAGGATCACAACGCAATGCGAAAACAGCGCAAATTCCAAACGGTGTGCTCCGAAGGACCGTAAACCCCCCGAGTGCTGGTGTCAATATGCCGGAGCTTGAAATTTCATCGACGTACGCCATGTGGAGAGCCTCGGATGTCGGGGAATGGGCCTCGGTCAGTGAGACCCCATTGGGACGGACGTGCGCTTCTGGTACTACAGATAGCCACCCGTTTCCTCAAGCAAGTATTCCCAGATATCACAAATATAGGAGATGTAGTACAATGTGTACGAGAGCCGTCATTGCCCATCACCAAGCCCGCGAAGCCAGGGCCCGACTCTCAAACCCGAGGGTTCGGACCCCCCAAACCAGGAGAAGGGCCGGTTAGGGACGAAACCTTCATGCAGATGGGATCAGTCTACTGGTTTTTAAACCCCTCAGCTTTTGAGCACGGAAAGTTGGATGCCGCCCACCGGGTGGGGGGAGTAGATATCCTGTAGATTCATCGGTAGCCCAGTCGAAACCCCCATACTCATGCTGGACCGTTGTGAGCTAGCGACCTTCTTCAGAGAGATGGTCATCCGGCCTATCATCACCGGAAGGAGTCTGACGGGATCCCAACCAATCAGTCGCGCGTCAGTTATTGTGTGAGTAAGAGGCATCTCACACTGCATTTGCCCTGCCGACGGGAATCGATGGCGATTAGCAAAGACGATTCGGTCCAGTCGCATGCGTGAAGGTGACTTACGCCACAGGTATGGACCGTAACGCTGGCTAGGAAAGCGGGCACGACGATCAGCACGTATCAAACTCAAGCACCGGTACAAAGAATCTCACCCTCGCCACGGCAAGCATAATCAAGATCAGGAAGTGGGATGTCGATATCAAGATGAAGTAAAGCACTGCATCCCTAGTGACCGTATCGAGAATATCTGACGCCCCCGTCCCTTGGCGCACCGATGCGATGAGTTGCGTTTGAATGAGGGCGAACACGAAAACTAAGACGTCTGAGGGAACGGACAAGTGGTTCGATTCGGGGAATAGGGAGGTTAGAGATAGTAGCGGAATGCTCACCAAAGGAGAGGGAGAGGGAAAACTGAAAGATTATGAAGCCTTTGCCAGGATTGGCAAGACATATGTGATATGGGCCTGGGGGGATCCCAGGCGCCTCTGCTGCTGAAAATGTGCCCTTAGTCCCGGAACTCGGGCGTATGTGCGCCATGGGGTGGAAGTATTGACCATGATTCATTGCGGACCAAACGAACATGTAAACCCCAACGACGAACTGCACGATGGAAACCGTATACAGAATACCAGCGATCCATTTTTTCTTCCCCGTTATAGCGTATGTTCTATCATGGTAAATGTGAGCGAGCGCGTTCAAATTGACAAAGAAACATCAGACCTTTGAGTCAGTACGGCCTGGGCAGCCGCGTTCATGAACGTGAGGTACACCAATTGGAGAAACGCGGTTTTCTTACACCTGCGATGCAAGGGTCATCGACATAACTCAGATTCCGTCACCGGGAGTTCCCCACGTACATCTATTCGTAATAACGATTAGCCTCCTGGAAGAAGTAGGTGGATACGAACCGAGCACACCTCAGATGTGTAACCCGGGTGAAATAGCACTGCGGCCGGAGGACAATAGTGTTTGCATGCGTCAAGTAATACGGGCTGATCAATCCCACTTACAGACAGCTATCCACGCCTGGAACAGTCCTGGAAGGTACCTGGTCTAAAAGATGGTCAGGTCGGTATAATGCCGGCAGTGGAAGGCACCTACAAATAGAAATAGTGAAAACACTGGGGCACTGTCAGTTGGGACACTCCAGAAAAAGTCCGAAGGTTCGCGCACTGGGAACACTCTCCATTTTCCATGCGTAACGGACCTGGATGAGGTGGTTAGGTCCCTTTCTGCGTCATTGTCATCTTATGATTACCTCATCTTTTAGCGTCAGGAAGTAGTCGTAGGCCCAGAGGGCAGTCACGCTGACTGCATACAACTGGGTTTTGAATGTTGTGAGATAGGGACATTGTACGGTGCTTTGTTTACCTTGAGGGAAGCGCTTGTTCGATGACGAAGCGTTTCGTTCAGCATCACCAGGGCGACCACAATGCGAGGTACTCACAAGTCGTGAACGAGTTGAACGAGCTCTACAAGTTCGGATTCGGAGGCCATATCGAAGGAGCGACCTTGGAAGACCGTTCGCCCTCCAGTGCGCGCACTTTATAACTGATTAAAACTTCAGCATGAGATCTTCATGTCCTCAACGGAAAAACGCTTCGTCGCCCGCGGTTGGATACGGAGCGGTGTTCAAACCTCCGTCCCAAAAAAAAAATGTTCTGCTCCGTGACGGCGATCCGATAGAAGGGAGAACCAAAATTGGAGAGGAGGGATATGTTCCCGTAGTTCTGATTGGCTGAGATTGGTTAAGAAGCGCTGGTATCGGTGACTATCACCATACCCCTCCCCTTGCACCCATCCTGAACCCCGTTGTCCCCACCGAGGCAGAGGCACTACGGTGTGCCGGACGGGGCGCTTTGGGGAGGCACTCCGCCACTGACACTGTTTATTATAATTCGAACTGCGCCTTCAAGCTTCAAGGGTTGTCAAACTATCCACGAGAACGAACACAAGGAACGTAGACAGGAATGAAAAAAATCAGAGTGAAAGTGAAAGGGAAGGTCGTAAATCGAACTGACAAGTCATACGAAATAACAGGAAAGGGCAATGAGACAAGGTGTGCAACAGCAACGGACATTGCGCGTGAGGATGGCGAATGAGGGGAAGGCATTCGCGGTGGGCGGAATGATAATGGTGGTGGATCAATCGATCACAAACAAACAAATTTGGATTTCCGCTTCTGAAGCTCATCCATTCGACCGTTGAGCTGGGCGCGAACACGTCCTTTCGCTCTTTTCGAGAAACGGGAGACCGTCATAGAGATGAATGTAGGATGGGCGGAGAGCAGATCGGATATAGGGATGCCATAAAGGCGAGACCGAGGAGTGTAGTCTCCAAGTTCTCACAAAGCCGGACGAGCGTCTTGCCGTACAGTGTGGTGGCCATATCGGCTATCTGCCATTCGGGGGACGCCTCAATCCAAACTTGGCCAGATACCGACGGCGGTGGCGATGAACAAGGCCAGGCGACATCGGACTGATTGCGAGAAATCGAACCGACACTCTGGGGATTTGTCAGTCACCCCTCCACCCATCATCAGTCCGCCGTCCCGCCCGTCCAGCATCGACAGTCTCAGTTCCAATGGGTATATGTTCTTGCCATCTACTACGCCTCCGAAGGACACACTGTTGGACGGGGTGAGCACCAACGGGAAACAGAGGCCGACGTCGATAGTCGTATTCACTCCTTCCACCGCTTCCTCAGAAGAACCATCTCCCGTGACCAATGGCATGCAGAATACAAGCCAACAAGTCACAAGACGTCAAGTTCCTGCTCCCCTACCCATTGGATCTCACCACCAGGACACGACATCGGTGTGGCTCCCACAACCAGAGCCATCCTCCGCAGGCCATGGGCTCAGCTGCATCCTCCAAACCTCTCGAGCCAACGCAGAAGTTGCCCCCACATACCTGGGAGACGTTGACATTCAGGCGGATGCCACTGCGGGACACTCGGCCAACCCTTCTGTAATCCCCGCTACGCTCATCCCATACTCAGACACCCTCTGTGCCCTGGGCCTCAAGTGCCTTGTTCTCGACTTCACCATTACGAAGTGCCTTGCCATTGCACACGGGTTTCACCTCTATGAAATAGCATCCTGATGGACCGACCATCATGAAAAAAAAAATCATGATTGATCACGCTTTGGGAAGGTGACTCCGCAGCGCCACGACGCCCGCTTTGTTTGTGAGCCAGTTGATTTCTGATGGCGAGTTGCGTCACTAAAGATTCTTTAGGGCATGCGGCAAACAGGAAATGCCATCGCCTTCCCCGGGACCGCACCATATGTTATTTCCCGGTTCGGCATCCCCAGCGACCCGTAATGTGCTCGCTCCTCTTTGTCGCTAACACCAAGATTGATGTGATTGAATAGGTTGTGCAAGGGATCGATTACAGAGTAAGGAGGCGAATGGCGAGCACGCTAGGGCCAGGAAAGAGTGTTACATTCAACCCCCAGGAGATGGCAAGAAGTTGTCGGGTGGTGCGAGGACGCGCAAGGAGTGTAGACCGGCGCTTTTGCGAGTTCAGTTCCTTAATCCCGACCGTAAACAAAAGGGAAATATCAAGCGCGTCTCAGACGGCAGCAGCAGGTTCAAGAGGCCTGTTCTGCCCCTACGTTTGCCAAATTACATAACGTATGTGGACCCTCAGTCAGACAGATTGCAGGCCCGACGGATATCCCCCACAGCCACTTATTAGTATAGAAAGGGAGATCGAGAACTCTTCACCGTGATTCCAAGAACTCTCACGCCGTCTAAAGTTTGTTCACCACCGTTCTCCATTCATCCTTGACCGATTCTAATTTCCTTTGGTACAGCAATGGCGAACGGTCCCCAGCAGAAGCTTCTGCAGCTTGTGGAGGTGTTTGCGCATTACGGTGCTTCCGCGAAGCTGATATGGAACTCGTGAGGGATAGCCCTCAGGACCGCATACAGACGGCGATCCTCGCGAGGGCGAATCTGTTCCTACGGAAAAACGTGTTCCCGTTACGGATTCAGGCACCCTCCCTCTATTTCAACCATTGCAGGAACTGATCGAGCATACAGTCCCTTCCCGCGATTGACCCGGATTTGGAGCTGGCTCACGCGTTGCAACCATTGTTAGAGCAAGAGGCGTTGTTGGAAACTTTTGTGTAGGAGACAATGGCCGGGAGGGAGTCTGAGGATGTACAGATCTTGAGAGCGAATTTGAAGGAGATTAAGGGAGAGATTGATAGTATCGTTGCGAACGTGGAGAGAGAGCAGGTCCATGGGAAGGGAAAGGGAAGGACGTGAACACCTCTACCCACCACACCTTGACCTCGATTAGTGCTGTGGTTTTGGTTCGCCGATTGGGAGATCTGATGCTTGTGTTTTGTGTTTGCTGCCAAAGACGAAGATTCGGGTGGGGTTGATTTGATACACTTGTGGCACGGGAATTCCGGACAAACACCATAGAAGGGGATAGAACGCATGGATAAAACGGGAACTAAAGAACTCTGAAGGGGTACTGGGTGGTCTACATACAACTACGGGCACGGAAGGGGAAGTGCACACAAGAAGGTAGAGCGGCATCCTACACAAGGCACATGCACATATTAGTAGACGAAAAGGGGCAACAACTCTGTGACATACCAGTCAGGGTCTTCGTCGCTTCTTTATCCATCTCCAGCAGCACCATCCTGAATTCTTCGTACTGTTGCTTTCGGGTGGACTCTGGTTCCAACTGTGGCAGGATGTCGTCCAACCGCTGGATCAGATCCGATCGGTCTCCTGCTGCCCCAATCCCACCGAGCTCCTCCCTGATCAAGCAGAGCATCACCTGGAGCTCCGACTCGGTTATATCACTCCGTTCCGACCAGACAATCCACAGGTACGATGTGATCAGCTCGACATCCCCAAGTTTTCGGACCATTTGGGCCACACTCTCAGTTGTTCCCAAGTAATGCTCCGGATACCAGGAATTGAAAACAGGCCGCTTCTTCAGCCAGTCCCAAGCAAGCACAGGTATATGCGGTTGCAGGTCACCATGATACGCCATCTGTAGAAGTGTGTCAACCACACTCTGACCAACATCGTTTGTGTATGGGAGCGCAGAGGCTGCCGCCATCCAGAGTTGCATCATGGCACCGATATCGTTTTCCTGAAGCAGGATCTGGTGCCGATATCGGAATGCGTCCAAAGTTGCGTACTTCAGTGAAATGGGAAGTACTGCTTCCAAAAATCGAGCCGCCGGTATGAAAACCCGGTGCGAGATAGCAAGGCTGGTGAGAATATGGCAGCATGGAAGCATATGTTCGACAGCATACCTTGACCACCTTTTTCCCGTCGGGCCGCATATGGTAGAAACGCGATCGTGGCCCCACACTTCGATATGGCTATATGTAGATCCCCGGAAGCAATGGTTTCATAGTTCTGAATTATCGCCGTGAAGAGTTGTTCAAGCCGCACACTGGTGTTGGATTAGCGCGAGAGAGGGTAGTCATCGAGGTATAAACACACCCCTCGTCTGATGTCACATTGTTGTCATCACAGTCCAAGCCGGTAGCGATGATTATCAGACAATCAATAATGACCGAGATGGGGGGAAGAGGATCCTGGGACAGAAAACGGAGTGGGAAGCCAACCAACCAGATGGGTAGCTCACCCCATTGTCTGCGGCACTCGAACTGGGCAGCCTGGACAAGAGCACGTGAAAATGGCACCAATTCATCAGTTGATGGGTTATAACGACTCCAGTCAATACTCAATTGTCTCCATAGATTCTGCTGCAACAGATTGTGGATCGCATTCACGATGATGGGGGACGGGAGATACTGGAAGGCGTCACAGTATGGAAATACCCTCTTGTATCGTTGGCGTACATCTCTGATGATGGTGGATGTTGGTTCTGCGCTCGACAGACAATAAAATGCGTGGAGGAAACACATGGCCGATATTCCTACAAGCTGTTCTGAACCGCGGGTGGCCATTGTTCCAACGCCATCACTGGTAACAAAACAACTGCTGAAGATATTGAAACAGTCCACAAAGACTGCGGGGGCGGTTGAAGAGTCGAGGCCAGAAAGTGCGAGGATTGTTTTGAGAAAGTTGAAAGTCAACAGGTTGATGGTTTTGTCCAACGACGTCTGGAGCATCCATGAAATGCAGCGGAAGTCCAACCTGGTTGCTGGATTGTCGAGCGCCTGATTTGGGAGGGGGGACGTGCGGAACAACCGGCTACGGGCCCTGCGAGGGAAGGCAACCAAAATCCGGAATGTTGCTTCTCCGAGATGGAACGCATCGTCAGCGAATGCGATGAGTAGCGCAAGGGGGTACAGGGAGATCTTGATGATGATGTCTTTCGCTGTGTCCTCGGATATGTCACCCCAAAATTCGACAAACACACAATGGATTTGTGAACGTTTGAGAAACAGAACGTAGGCCGGACGAAACAGTCCAGGAACGTGGCGGATGACATGGCGAACAACGTTGGCACCAGGGGTCTGATACGGGCAGCTGTCGGAACTTGCCCCTGCAGCAACGATGAAAAGGTAGAAGAGAGCGCCGAATGAGGTTACAGCAAGCACAACGGACGCGACGGTGGTGTCGATCTCCCACAGGTATCGGGAGAGGGCGCATCCCAGCAGTAACAGAGCACCCTGCAACATCAATGGCAGCAATTCCAACACATGGTCGAAATACCACGTCACGATGCCGTCCAACTTCCGTTGCCGATTTTGGCTGCGTTCGATGGCCGACCCTCGCATGTCGATCGAAGCGTATCGGTTCAACCATTGTTTGCCGAGCATTGCGAGGAAAGCGGAGAGGAGAGAGGCAGCAAGGCTGGCGTACAGGATGCATTGAACTTGGATCGCCGTTCGCGGAGGGCCGGTCCATTGTGGCAAAGCGGGGACATCGCCACCAAACGTGGTGTTGTCGATCTTGTGGATCAGGACACGGAGGAGAGCGGCGGTCTCTTCGTTTGGGTCCGGCTGGAGTTGGGGGTGGACCTGGATGATGAATGCCGATGTCACGGCCGAGAACAGACCAGCCTGTTGTTCGCGTCAGCATATGCCCGTTGCATTTCCCTGCAAACGCACGAATATCAGGGTCGTGTTCAGATCTTCATCATATCTCTTTATAAATTCCTTGTCGTATTCGTCGGCCTCCTTGCGGTAGTGTTCGTAGAATTCGGCACGAAGGTCCTTCTGGGTCGACCGCACGTCTTTGCTCTGGCTATGGGGGGGCTTCAGCATGGATCAGGAGGGACGTGGGGCTGGATGTTACTCATCGACCGGTTGCCCATCCGGCACTGCATCTCCCCTGCTTCCCCGTTCTCCTATAGGACCCGGACTGGATCAGAGCATCAGTTAAACAAGATATCGCTGATGTACGAAACAATCGTACGTCGGTGGGGCGTTCCCGCCGGTGTGCTCCAAGTCGCCGGAGCCTCGACGTTCCCTAGATCCAAGACCCAAGTATTCAGCGAAGAAACCGGCGAGGGCGTAGTACGACGTACCGTGTTCTTGGAGTTTGGCCTTCCCCGATGACTCCACCACTCCCGCCTTCTGGGCTACTAATACACGCCAACAGCGAATGAGCGAGGCAATGTTACAAGACTGAGGGAGAACTCACCCTTCCATCATAATCTCATCCATATCTGACATATCGCGAATATCGGGGTAAGCGGATAAGTAGGGCACTAAAGGTGAGAGGGAGGAAATGCGGTGAGCGGTGAGGACGAACACACGTGCTCTCCAGTCAGAGTGGTCAGCGCTTTAGCAAACGACGTCGAAACATTCCAATGCTACATGGGAAGTGACATCCCAGAGGCGCTTCGGAGTCGTGCTGGACAGAGCGGTGGAACGCGACAGCGTAATGGGTTCTCACTAGAACATATGGGTGTCGGCGTGAGGTTGGGGGGATGGCGGCAGTCAAGTAAAGAGCGGGAAGGAACTTCAAGCGTCAGCGTTGATTCCATAGTACGGGGGTGATGAGAACCGAGGTGATCAGGGGCTCGCAAACCACCAACGCAACCCAGGTTTTCGTTATCACCTCTCGAGGACGTTACTCCTGCTTCATCTATTTCTCAGAGTATTCTAGACAAAACACCCAATCCAAAGAGATGAGTGGCGAAAGGTACAATAGTTGCACCGTAAGGATGACTGAATTTGGGGGTTTCAACCACCCGCGACTCGACTATAGCTTAGCCGTCTTCTCGGCATCAACAACGGAGGTCATCGTGCCAAAAAGCAAACAAAACTCGTGGCATACCTGCGGACTTTCATCGATGTCATCGTCGGAGTCAAGCACCCGTTCTCCACCGAGAACAATTCGTTCCTCACGTATATCCTCTTCACGAACTCGTACCCCTTCAAACCGTGCTTGACCCCATCCATGGTAAAAACGTCCAAAATCGCCTTCACCACATTTTCGCCCTTGGCCGTCTCGTCCAGCATCGCCAGATCGGTCTCGCTCACCAGTCTCTTCCAGACCTGTGATCTTGGCGAGTTCAACGGGATCGGGGAGACGATGGCCAGGAGGTATGATTGCAGTGAACCACGATTTGTTGTGCGACAGGACAAGTGGCGTAGACGTTCTCGGCCTTCTCCAAGGCGACGTATTCACCTTGGGAAAGTTTTAGAATGTTCTGAAATCACGATCCGTGAGGCCAGGGATAGCCCATGGGAGGGCGGCGAGCGTCTACCGTGACACGGCCAACAATCTTGAGGCTCCCGAACTGAGATCATGCAGCAAAGGGTTGGGTAATGAAAGGGATCACAGCATCTGTACGCACCTCACCCATAAAACCGACATCACCGGTATGAGCCCAACCTTCCTCGTCAATTGTTTCCTTGGTAGCCCGTTCGTCTAAAGGTGTCGCCACAGGTCGACGTCGACGGATGTGGGTACGACGGTGCAGCTTACTCTTGTAATAACCAGAGAAACAGTTGGCGCCCCTCACACAGACCCCTCCGCGTGGGTACGGCTTATCCTCAGAAGTGTAACCTACACTCGACACATCCACCGGCTTTATCTCGTTAACCGGTTGCATGAATCCCACGGACCCATCAGTTGGGTCCCCAGATATATACCTCGTGCAGGTACCGTAGTTCTCCGTCATGCCGCACCCCAGCAAAGACTTCACCAATTTTCTTGGAT
>Ga0307517_10015193_pt1 | contig 10252 bp, 7 predicted proteins | sample 23_EM_MG_FD_194515 | JGI IMG/M metagenome (GOLD analysis project Ga0307517, IMG submission 194515) | Populus trichocarpa ectomycorrhiza microbial communities from riparian zone in the Pacific Northwest, United States - 23_EM | ecosystem: Host-associated > Plants > Roots > Unclassified | place...
TAAAAATAAAGATCAGAATTATTATAAAAATTAAATTTTAATGGATGAAATTGAAAAACAAACATTCAAAACAAAATATATCATTAAAAATTTGAGGACTAAATTTGATATAATCAACAAATAATATGACATTTCTAAATTTTTCACAACTTTCCGGAAAGTATTTTCCATCCAAAATTAAAAAAAAAAACACTTTTCTGGAAACCAAGTTAAATTTTTCTTTGACTAGAAAGTATTTTCTGTTATTCAGAAAGTATTTTTCGTTGACCAACTTTTTTAAAGGTAAAAAAACACAGAAAAATTTAGAAAGTGGCTTCTCAAAAATCTTTCCGAGAAACAAATGAATTCTTAGCCCAATTTTACATGTGCAACTACGCTCAGCACCTCAGTGATTGTAACTTCCTTTTTATTTATATTATTTCCCACAGGAAAAAAAAAAACCCTCACAATTCTACACAATTCAGAAATTTGTTGGCATGACAATGCTATCCATTTGTACCTGTAGATATACCATGCCATAGTTAACATTGCATAAGCCACCACCTCATCTCGTGGCCCGAGCACAGCCTACAAGTCCACAACTCCTGAATTGTATGGTAAAAAGAGCAACTCTGTCCTCCTATAGTCTGGTGTCAGCCTTATATGTGAAACCATATGAAAGCGGTACGGAGTACATAACAACAGATGGGAAAGTTATATCTCATCTTGCCTAAGCAAGTTAGAATCTATCAGCTGTCACTACCATAGGTTGTGCTTCACGATAAATCTTGTCTGCAAGATATGGACCTCGACTAACAGCTTCCTGCAGCTGTAATCAGATCAATGAAAACCAACGGGTTAGAAAGAGGAGGTTCAGCAAATTTCATCAGTCAGTTTTGGAGATAGCAAGGCAACAAATATGCCTGATATAACTAGTTCTTAAGAACGTGGAAGGCACTGGTTGAAGCTGTCCACAAAGAAACAACCAACAGGAGGAAGGAAAAAAGAAAATACTTCCTCTGCAATAAAGAAGCAAAAGGAAATGTGAATTACTATCAATCTCACCTTGGCAGCTATTGGAGCAAGAGCAGGGTTGCCAGTAAGTTTACTAGAGGACATGAAGGCTCTGTGGATTGCTACGCAACATTTATATCTAGCTTCCATACCTGAAATTTTCCATTAAAAAGATTTTAAAAAGCAATAACTCTTGTAGACTCAAAGTATAAAATAAACTAAATGAGGAGGAAAAGGCACAATAACAAAACCAAATTCCACATTCTCAGATAAAATAATCCAGGAGAAGACATTTTATTACAGAAGGCAAGCAAGGGTCAATTGAATGATCGTATTTATGGTTTCTGTTGAGGCATGCATGGAGATGAATAATAAACAAAGTTATATGCTCTTTAAGTTCCACTCTTTAAGACTGTCCTCCTATAAACAAGCTTCTTCGGTGAGGAAATTGAAGAGATAAAAATAAATTGAGAAAGGAAAAAGGAAACAAGAATTTGTATACAAAGAACACAATAATAACTGTAACTGTAGCTAAGTCTGCTCCCAGTAGAGAAAGTCAAGCACACACATAATAGCAAATACAGCAGTTTTAATCATGCAATGCGATCATTGCAGCACAAAAAAAATGCATGATAGTTTTAAGCATGCAATCATTTCAAATTAAAACAAAGAATAAGAGACAATATAAACCTATTTTTGTTGTTTCAGTATTTGGACCAGTCACTATATTTATTATCTCTTGCTTTGAGCAAATTTCCATCAGGCACCATGGCCGAGCCACCAACCCAGTTAACACTCGGTAAGCCTGAAAATAATCACACAAGGATGTCATATTACATATCATTGATATAATCTGTATCCAGCAATTGTAAGCACCAAGATACAGCTAGACTCAAATAATGTTAGTTCGACTCAACCAAAGGCTAGATCTTTTGAAAAGCATACTTTTGACATGCTTAAAACTGCTTTTCCATATGTTTATTACTTTAACTACAAACTAGGCTTGTAAAAAGGAAAAAAATGAAATGCAAAATCACAAGAACTCAAGAAAAAGGGCTTAAGAGAACCACTCAACTTTACTTATAATAATTTGAGATGTCTTTAAAATTTCATGTCGTGCACCAAGTAAATGAGAGAAAAATTGTGGAGATAAATTCTTACTGCCAGTCGAACTTGTGAATCTTGTTGAAGAACTGATAGGAAAAGTCCCTGCCAATTGAACCAACTTAATTTCAATTATGAAAAATTGAAAGATGCGTACAACAAGAAGAAAAGAAAATATTCTCCCCTAGCTGAAACAAAAAATGCAGGTCTTAGACAGGACCCATGATATGGCAACCTGCTTGTTGCTGGCACTCATGTGATGTATTATTAACTTAAACTTGTAGCAATGTGAATCACAGAACTTTATGAGAAACAAGACCATGCTGCAACAGAACATGCAAATAATCAAGAAATTCTATAAAAAAAAAATGCTCACTGATGGTGTCAGCTTTGAGCTCTTGGATGCTGCTTCATAGATCAAGAGCCGGAGGCTTTCTTCTGCATCACCATTCAGTATGATGTTGCTATCAGATCGAGTTTCGCCCGAGATGTTTGCAAGAGAGTGCAATGAAGCCTGCATTTAACATTAAAAAACCATCTCAGATTTTAAAAAGAACATATAGAATGTCACATATGATATTTCTTTTATTCTGAATTCTCTTGATAGAAGATCACTCATTACATTTTCACAGTGAGAAGACTTGCAAACTAAAAACACTGGCTATTACTTGGGATGAAGTTGCAGAGCTGGAGTATGGATAAAGCATAGATGCAATAGTAATTCCTTTAATAAGGAGAAAGTTCAATTATAGTTAAAAGAATTGAGTTACTTCTAAAACATGCTAATTGGGTAAAGCTCATAGATGCAAATGCAGAAGAATATACAGAGACTGCGAAGAGATGTTAAGCAGCGTGGTCAAGCTTTGCACATCCATATTGGATATCTTTTTAACTCGCACACATCTTCAACACGTTTAATATATTTGATTATGTGATGTCCTTCCAGAGATCTAGCAGTACTTCTCTGAGGCTCCTGATACATAGCAAAGAAGGCTCTCATACTGGAGACAGCATACTTCAGATGAGCATGGGAAGTCAATGAGAAATTCCTTCTGATCTTCAGAAATGATTAATGCTGTATCACTTGATCTACAAACTAGGACACTTGCAACAGATTATCATATGTGATGTTTACATTCTGTATGTATCAAAAATTAATGCTCGACTCCTCAGATACTGAAGTTGGGTAGAATAGAATGATTTAAAATGCATCAATTTAGCGTTATAGTTGCATTATTTCTGCAGTCAACATTTTTGTAAGGTGAAATTTACTAGTGTACTATGCCTTCATATCCTACCTACTAGACTTGTACGCATATTTCTATCAACCCTTTTTTTAGTTAAAACTATTGACTAAAGGGAAGCTTCCCATGGTTTATCACGTGCCAACAAATGCAAAAGGTAGAATAGAATGATCTGAAGCACTCACCAATTGTTTGCCACGTGCATGTTTATCAAAGGCCGCATCAATAACATGTCTAGCAGCAGGAGGTGAAATTGTGAGTAGTAGTGTTGCTCCTTGGTTTGCTAAGAGCATATGAAAACAATAGACAGCTTTCAGTTTCATCAGAGATGACAAATGAAAAGAGTTTCAGGAATTTTGCAAGCAGATTAAAGTGAGAACTTGTAAATCATTTTATGATAAAACAGATAAAATAAGACCTAATGATGTCTTTTAAATCTATGCAATGTAGATTTGAACCCTCCAAACAAACAGTCAGACAGACATCTCATCTAGTCCATGAAGTTCTACATTGAGAGCATACATTATTTGGAGTGCACTCTGGTGTGTTTGAGTTATCATTTGTCAATAATAATAAAATAAAATAAAAAGGAAACAGATTTATCAATAAACATCAAAGAAATCGATATGACACTACTTTAAGATTCCAAACAAGTTCGAAGTGGGCCCATGTCAAACAAGTCGAAAGTCTCAAACATGCTATTATTGATGCAGTCAGTAACTGGAGCTCCACCAAAACCATGTTAACAAATATAAAGACTTAATGTCAATGTACATCCATAAAAAACACCATCAATGAACTGAAGCTGCTTCAAGTTATGGCAACCATATCACTTGCTTACAGCAATTTGTCATGTGCTTAGTACTTACATGATCCTATTTGGCCCAATGCTTCAAGGGCAGATTCACATTCATTCAAATCTTGACTTTCTAACCGAAGTCTTCCATCGATGGCTGATATAATGGCTTTAACACCTAAATCTGAAAGGAAAACAGTACATTTACAAACTTCTCAATATTAAGATAAAAATAGGTGGTTGTTACATGACTCAGAAAATGCACATCTCACAGTTGTGCAAGATGCATGATGCCTTATTTATAGACCAGTTGCACTCAATGTGAACAGAAATAAAATGAAGCACTATTGGTGAACTGAAATGCAATTTCTTCAAATAAATATCTCACAGAAAATAGGTGGTTGTTACATGACTCAGAAAATGCACATCTCACAGTTGTGCAAGATGCATGATGCCTTATTTATAGACCAGTTGCACTCAATGTGAACAGAAATAAAATGAAGCACTAATGGTGAACTGAAATGCAATTTCTTCAAATAAATATCCTTATGAAAATCTATAAGCTCAAGAACTTCAGGGTAAGTCTTACTGGATTCATCAATGAACATGTATATGTTGTCATTAGAGAGAAGTCTTCCACTTATCATCATTGCTCTTGATCTTAATATAGCTTCTTTTGACATGTTGCTTCAAAATAAAGGGGTAGAAACAGAACACATAAGAAGAGGAAGATAATATCAAAAGCAGAGAGGATCAAAATCTATGGAAATAGTCGTACACAATATTACTTAAACAACTACCTGATTGTAGAAGAGAGCAGTTGGACAAGAGTGGTCTTTGATAAGAATTCTGTGGCATGTTTTACTTCTGCTAGCTTCATTCACTCACCATGCATAATAAGGAAAGATCAAAATGCACACAAGATAACAAATAAAGGAAAACAGAAAATAAAAAATGAAATGAGGCCAGGAGGTAAAATATTATTCAGGCAAACAATATCATTCAGAAGTATTGCCTGAATGTTGCTTGGTATGAGATCACATATACCTCCTCTTAGCAACCCAGGTGTCTTAAACCATGTGAGCCATGATTTGTCCATTACATGGCTTTACCATGATACATGGAACATGGTTTCTTTGGACACGCTAATAATATTCTCTTGTTTTTTTATAATTATGATGATCTATCATTAGATTATGATGCTCTACCATATTGTTCCACTTATTGCTGGTGTTTAACATTTTCTGAGTTCCTGTGATTGCATCCAAAAGAAAACATTTTACTAGGATCTCAACCTCCTATTTCTTCTTCGGTCTTTGAGGAGCACGAGATCTTTGTCCATTAGAAAAAGAAACTTGTCACAATTCAATCCTTCTCATTGGTTCAAACATTTCAGAAATCCTTCTTGTTAGCAAACAAGGTGGCATCTCCATTGAAAGAGGACAACCTCAGTATCTCTTCCCTTCAAAACTGAACTCATAACTAAGGTTCTGTTACATTTGCAGGAGCATCTCCTAATTCTTCAAACTCCTAGTAAACTCACTCTAATTTTTCCATTTCCAGTATCTAAACAGCTAGATTTTTAACCATTATCCCATCCCCTAAACCTTGTTTCTACACACTTTTCACAACCTCCATGTATTTTTCAACTAGAGTTCTTAACTTCCTTTGATCTGCAATACCAAAAGCCCAATTTGTACCTAGAATTGCCTCATTCTTCCCTGAGCCTGCTCCTATCTGTCAACGAATCTAATGCCGTCGTATCCATGAAACTCTATAATCCATGCTATTAAAGAAAAATTGTAGTTTTCACCTTGTGAGTGAATTTTCGAGTGGTTTGTTTGACACTTGACTGGTAAAATTATGAACAAAGATGAACCAGTCAGCCATTAAGAAACTGATTGACACTGCCTTAAAAACAAGTTCAATAAAAGGTGAAAAAAGGCAGCGGGAAAAACAATAGGGTAAGCAAATCCTCTTTCTTATGTTCTGCATGTTATGGGGTCACATTTTCTATGGTCTTTTGCATACTGAAACTCCATTGACAAGCTAATTATTGAAGTTGAGGAATGGAACAAAAGAATTATAATTGATGCATGCTTCAAAGGGATGATATAATGGTACTTGGCACTAATTAGCTGCTACTAACTATCAAATGATTAGAATGCTTGCTTTGGTCTTTCGATATTGCCATGCATATAGGGACAATGATTGGGGGGGAGGGGATAGAGGCAGGATTGAGAGGATAGATCATTTCAAAAGCAGTTAAGAAGGAAAAGAGAGATCAAGTAAAAAGTAGATAAGCAACACCAACCTCATAAAAGAGTTCAAAAACACTTAGAGATACAAGAGTATCATCTGTATCTCTGATTTTTGCCTCCAATAAACTCAGCAGATTTGAGTTGTAAACCGCTGACGCCACATCTCTAGAAACAGAGAATAATTTCACTATTAAAGATAATACCCGGACACGTCCCTGAAAGAAGTTTTTGCCATGTATAACAAATTAGCCAAAAAATTCGACTTATAAAGAACACATGTCATCTAAACCAGCTTAGCTACTGTATTGCAATATGGAAGATGGAACTGTAAAATCAAGAAAAGATATCATGAAGAAAGAACATCAGTTTTAAGAAATCCACTCCCCAACAAGCATACCAGTGATGAACATCGGGCTGATAAGTTTCCTAGGTGCATATCATCGCTGTTATTTGCAGGGAAGACAATTTCCTGCATACATTTTGCAAACAATTGACAATTGACAATCATCAGTCCAAATAAATTAAATAATAACTAACTTGATTTCCAGATTAGTGGCACACTGATCAGTCTTTACCATGCCTTTTTGAGAGCCAGCTAATTTCTCAATTGCCTCCATTGATGCAGTTGCCACTTGTTCATTTCTGCAGAAATAGAAATACATTTCACAGGTAGCATCACATCAACAGTAGGTTTCAGACAGCATGACCTCAGTATAAGCTTTGAATATATGTACTACAGACACCCATCAACATTACAGTGAGAGGAAATAAAGCCTTTCAAGGAGACGAGCTACACAAAGTGGTCCCAGCACATGTAGACCCTAAATCATCTATTAGGTTTATCGAGTCATCAGACAGCCAATCTTAATCTGTTATTAACATATTGACGCCAGATGAAACAAGTGGCATTATTAGCCTGTTGGTAGTTTGAGAAATTTAGACAACATGGAGTAAACATCAAACATCTAACCAGCATAGAAAGCAGCCTTAGTGCATCAACATCTTTGAAGGAAATTAATCCATCAAGAGTCAAGATAGACTGCATATTTCCCCTTGAGACGGGTGTGTCAAGATCAATATGATTTTTCTACTATTTTCAAAAATAAAATAAAGCAACTGATATTTTGCTTCTTACCCATTTATGAGACAATCAAGCAAAAGCGGATATACACCATTGTCAATAATCAGCTGTGCAGCTGATATGGTTTCATCAATATTCTTCAAAAGACAAGAGACCTGCCAATAACATTTGACCTAGCAAATTATTATCAAAATTGAAAACATAACAAATTTCAAGTAGTTAAATAAATCCATACCGTTTTGCAAGCTAAACACCTGACTAATTGAGAATCTGCCGTCAGACCTACTTGCACAAAAGGCTGAAATGAAAACACACAACACAAAAAAAAAAAAATTAATAATAACCCATCATAAATTCAATTTATAATAATAATAATAAAAAGAAGCAAAACACCCATATTACATACCATATAGTGTGGAATAAGCGATGCACCACACTTAGTTTTAAAGATTCTTTCTAAACAAGCCACTAAAGTTGCTTCTAATCCAGGCACTTCTGATTTTGTTTGCAGAGCACTGCAATTTCAATTAAATTAATTAATACAACCTAATTTAGAAAAATAAGCAGCTTTTTTCTTAAAGAAAGAAAAAACAATATTCGTGAATAATAAATAGGTAGCTATAAAAATACTAGTAACTTACTTGATGATGACTGGAAGCGGAAAACGATCAAGAAATTCCTTGGCTGCGACGTCATTTGGAACGCCTGGATTTTTAAAGACAGCAGATGTTAAAAATAAGCTCAAAAAGAGAAAATAAAATAAAAAATAAAGAAGGTTGAGTAACCTGGATAGTTAGCAAAATCAGAGGCTGATTGGAGTAGCTGTGAAGGGTCTTCCATTGAGAATTCTTCTCCGTCCATCACTGATGCTTTCTTTTGCTTTGCTTGCAGCGAAAGTTGAAGCTCCAGCAGTGAAGAAGGCGACGACGAAAAGGAAATTGAGAGAGCGAGGTTTACATTAAATGGCACGTGGCTACTTTATTTGCTTCGTGTCGGGTTGAGATTTGAGAATCCGAATACCCGGGATAAGGTTGTCAAGTGATAACATCGCATCTTTTGAATAAAGGATTGGGTTTCCTGGTCCTTTACTATTAAACAATGTTTTCTTACCCTAACCCGTTTGACATTCGATCTAATTGGGTTTTTAAAATATTTAAAATATTTTTTTATTTTTATTTTTATCATTTTAACAATATACTTATATTAAAAATAAATTTTAAAAATTAAAAAATATATTTTAATATATTTTCAAGTAAAAAATACTTTAAAAAATAATATTTATTATATTCTCAAACAAGCCACGTGTACTTTTATAACAAAATTTTTATTAATATCTATTATTTGTACATTGATGATGTTCAAAATTAATGATTGAATCCTTTCATGATACATAAATAAACTTGAATTATTTTTTTTAATAAATATTTTATTTTTGCAAAAATATCTAATAAGTTTTATCAAATAAAAGAAAACAAAATATAATGTATATATTCCATAAAAAAAAATCTTGTATATTCTTGAAATTATATGTCAGATTTTTCTTTCCTTTATTTGAAAAAACTTATTTAATATTTTGCAAAAAACAAAATTAATAAGAAAATTAATCCAAGTACACTATCACAGTATTATTTATTACAAAAAAAACTAAAAATCATCAGTAAAACACTGAGCCTTGAATATATTTTACTATTCATTAGAATAGTAAAAATGACAAAAAAAAATCTAAAAACCATTAGTAAACATTTTAGTTATAAACACATTTCATTGCTTATTGAAATAGTAAAATGACACTTATATCTTTAACAAAAAAAAAAACTTAAGAAGCTTATAATTTGGAATAGAATTGTTTTTCCTGGGAAATCCATTAGTCATTGCAAATTTATTAGGGATAAATTGGTCATGACACTTTTTTTTATCATGATAAAATGATTATTTTGTCTTTAAAAGTAAAAAAAAAATGTTAAGTTTTCAGTCATGGGCTCTTTTGTCTTTTCAAAAAATACTGCATAGTAAATTTACGATCATACCCTTGAGAAAGAAAAAAATAAACATGCATATGGGTCGTTTTCTTTTCCATTTTTTAAAACAATTAAATTACAGAATTACCCTTGAATTAAATAAACCAAGGCTAGTTGCAAAGACATTTTAGTCTTTTCATTCTTGTAGTTGTTTAGTAATTTTAAGTAATTAAATATTATTAAAAAAGCTTGTGTGCTCATGACAGTCCTCGTGCCTTTTGGGTTGTGTGTAGAGCCATACGGTTGCTAAAATCCTTCATTTGCGATGGATTTGGGAGCGACCAGTCATCCTTTTTCCAGGAATGTAGTGCATGCTCACGGCTGAGGTCCAATTGAGTTGCGATAGAATTTTTTTCTTTCCTCTCTCTCTTTTCTCTCTCATGCCCTTGAAATTCGCGACAACCCTTTCAAAAAACAATTGTGTCCTCTAATTTGTAATTTTATCGATTTTGACCCTCATTATTTTAATTACTATTTATTTTGGTTTTCATGCTTTTGAAGTTTTGCTTTTTTTTTTTCAATTTCATCCCTGGGTATTTTATTCAACTTGATTTTATATTCAAGTTGGTCCTCTTACATTTGATTGCTCTTGTTCTGTGTTTTATATATTTTTCCTTCTTTTTTTCAATTTTATCCATTACCATTTCATTGCATTTGTTTTTTTTAATTCAATTTTGGTCTTCATTCTTTTTATTGCTATTTTTTTATTCTTTTCTTGATTTACCTTTTTTTTCCTCAACATTTTATTTCTTTTT
>Ga0307517_10015194_pt1 | contig 10251 bp, 13 predicted proteins | sample 23_EM_MG_FD_194515 | JGI IMG/M metagenome (GOLD analysis project Ga0307517, IMG submission 194515) | Populus trichocarpa ectomycorrhiza microbial communities from riparian zone in the Pacific Northwest, United States - 23_EM | ecosystem: Host-associated > Plants > Roots > Unclassified | place...
AAAATATTAAATATAAATTCAAAAAAAAAAAAAAAAAAAACAAAATGAGATACAAACTGTCATGGGGGTCGCAAGTTCAACTTATGCCAAACCCAAACAACTCTAGGGATCAATGAAGCGCGGAAGAGAACTGTTGTGCACAGATAATCATTAAATATCACGTCTGACATGAAATCATTATAAAATTTCTATAAATTGTACATGGTGGAAACAAGTGCCATATAAGGACTTGTGAATAACAACTACAAAAGAACAATGGCGTGTGATAAGCAATCAGAAAACCTAACCATTCATTGTCAATGAACTCATATGGATGCAAATGCTTAATTCATCAATAGCCAAGTCACTCACTTTGAAGTAATCTCCTGAAAAAACGTTGTTTGCGATGCTTAGTCTTGAGATCTGTATCTGAAATGATAAAATGAAGGATGAATAACTTCTGTTATATGGTGTTTACGAATTCAGCTGCGATTTAGAAAGTCACCTTTTAATCTTCCAGCAAGATACAATGCTTCTTCTGCAATGGGTCTCCATTGTTCTGCACACGAGTAGTTGATACCAAGACCCACACTAAGACCTCTCAAAAGATGCACTGTGCGAAGAACAGAAAATAGTTCCTCTGGGAAAGCCTGCATATCCAAAACACAGAATCTTATGATGAATAAAAATTGCAGTAGCATGATTGTCCTTGTTCATTTTCTTGCTCAAGTTCCCAAGCAAGGTTATCGAACTCAATCCTTATCTTTTTCTAATTTCCCAAGATTGGTTATAAGACACAGAGAACACATCCAGCAATGAAGCAGAATCACCAATTTCACGGGTTCAAATTAAATTCAGCTTGTTTACAGCCTAATTCCTTTCCTCAGGTGGTTCAATAAAATACTGAACGACCAAAGGGGCCATGTGACTGGTTCACTGGTCCAGACCACCCTGGAAACCGAATGATAACTACAGTTCCAGGTTCAATCGCACTCTTCAAGTTCATGATGCTAATTAACACTTTATGTTGTTCATTACTGGAACAACAGCACCAGACACCATATTGCTAAGAAACAACTGACAATCAAATGGAACAAAAAAACCTTGAGAAACAACGAGGAAATGAAACTGACAGTAGTTTTTTATTCTGTTCTCCAGTGGAAAATTTGGATACCATCCAACTACCAGCACGGCACTGCATAGATTAATTCATCTTCTATTATAACTACCACTTACCTCAACAGAGACCTTTTTGATGGAAGAATCCTCTGCGAAAGGTTGCAACATTGCCACTCCAGGTGGCAGTTTTGTGTCAAACATTGTTTCTGCCAACCTAAACAATTCCTGCAGTTCATTCTCGCATTTGCTTGAGGTATCTATGCCGAGGTCCCTAGAACAGGATAAACAACAAAATATGAACAAAATATACATAGCAGTACAAGAATTTACTATGGTTGAAACATAAAATCAATCCAAAGGTATTTGCTAAACTTTTTAATTGTATCCTAGATCGTGTGAACTGAATTGATCGCAAAATGAACTTCTAAAATGCTACCAACAATGGACGAATGAAATATAGAAAACAACTAGGCAAGCATTAGAATCACCAAATAATATCCCCTGCTCATCATCAGTCCTTTAGAACCCATTACTAATCCATATACTAATATGCACCCAGTAGCACATCAATTCTGGCCCTAGTTTCTCCTCTTATCTTGGAAAATAATTGATAATTTTCGAATAGATGGTAATTACAAGCATACCTGTAGCTTTCTGCTGCTCTGATTGGGTCACAATCAGCAATAGCAAGTACCAAATTTGCATATCCAAGCCTCAACTTATCCGGGAGATCCTTCACCTGCCCGTAGTCTAGCAAGGCAACCTAACTTGAGGTGAAAGTGGCATACCAATAAGGTTCAGAGCTGAACATTAAATTCACAGAAATCAATTATTTTACAGATAGTCTACATCTTGTTTAGATCATTTCATGAACAACTTTAGGTAACTACTGGAAAGAGAACTATAAGCACCATTACAACCAATTAATAGCATACCAATCAATAGCATATAATATAAAAGATCGCACACCAAAATTCAAGGAATATAAAGCAGAGCACAAAGAAACAAAAGCTAGTTGCCTACTTGCCTTGGAACCTTTACAAATCAATATATTTCCTGGATGGGGATCTGCGTGGAAGAAACCACTCTTCAGTATCATTTGTCCATATGCTAGTGTCAAACTTTTAAGTATGTTCCTGCACTTACAAAAATTTTAAAAGGTGTGTCATGCTTTTCTTATTTGTTAGGGGAAGACTGCAATTTATGAAATTGTAAAGCGACAAAAAAAAATACACATTGATTTGTTAGGAAGTACAATGACAAATTGTGTACCAACAAAATGATTTCAAGAAAGCTTAAGTCATAATTTCAGGCGAGAAGCCCCTTTAAAAGAAAAACCAGAAACAAAAAATTTGTGCAGAAGGACTCCATACTCTCTGGGATGATCTAGGGGCTTACTGCTTTGCTGCCGCTGCAATCTTACCACCAGGATTAATTCCTCTTTTGGCTATTTCATCACCAAGATTCAAAATCGGGGTCCCATCAATGTATTCCATCATTAAGGCCCTCCTGCATAAATAGAAAGACATTGATCACTGAAAGGTTCCTGCCTGATGTTATATGAGCAATGAAATAGAGCAAAAAAGTAACAAACAAACACCACAAAACAAGCAGCCTGACAATTTTCAGTGTTTAGGGCAAAAAGAGGAGGTACAGCATATGAATGAAGGTACAGCATATGATCGAGTAAAGTGGAGTAACTATTTGAATGGCCCAAGCATGAACCACAAAGATCATTAGATTAGTGTCATTGCTAATTGGGTCAATCTACAGAGAGATTGTCATCCAATCAGTAAAAATGTGATCACTGTAATTTCTTCTCATCACATGAAGCGGTCCCACAACTTATGTGGTATCTAACTTTGACACCATAAGTCTATTCTCCTTGTTCATTGTGTTCAATCTCATTTTCTCTACTCCGACTACAGCATGACAATTTATCTATGTTCCTAGTATCTCTGACCCACCAGGATATTGCTCTCAGTTTGGGACCTTTGACTAAACCACCAGTTCCATCCCTTAAATGAAAAAATAAGTAGGAGGGAATTCTGCAACTGCTACAAGAAGAGCACATTTAAATAGTTTGTGTGTCCAAAATAAAACTGTTTACAATGTAGCCAATATAAATGAAATAGAAAGAATGCATCTCACTGCTTTAATTTTTTTATGCAACTTGACACGGGGTAACCAATGAAGCAAAGCACCTCATAAATTTTGTAGGACAGACATACCTGCTGACCATATCCTTCAGCACTCGTGGCACTATAACCGGACTTGCTTTATTATTCTCGTACAGAAATTGCCGGATTCTTTCCATAGCATTAGCCTCCCTCTTGAAATCAAATTCATATCCAATCTTGAATGGGATAGATGAACAAAGAAATATTACTGGGAGTATTTTATTAGAATTGTAGCCATGCAGAAAGAATCTAAATATTTAAGCACTTCACAGTTTCTGGAGTAAATTCCATCAGCACAAGGTTTAAATCGTATAACTGCAGAGGCAGCCACAAACCTCGGTTTATGAAAGTCAAACAAACAAATAAAGAAACAACATTTAACTTAAAAATGTTAAGAAGCAAGAAAAACTAACAGTCTCTTGGTTAAAATACAAACCCACAATTCACAAAATAAAAATGAAACATAATTCATTTCAAAATTTGAAAGTAATCTGCTTGTTCTTAAAGGTAAAATAATTATATTGTTACCAACTCTTCAAAGAAAGACTCGAAAAAAAATCTTCAAAGCAAGAAAAAAAATTTGCAAAGGCCCAACCAAAACAGGAAAAATCAGATGACTCATTAAAAATGAAAGATTTTATCGGCATTACAACCTTTAAATACCATTTCAGCAAGCTATGAAGAACAGTGAAGATGATTAGTTGACTGAGTCAAAAGATTAAGATAGCTGTAAAATGAGCAGATTTTGATATGGACTTGATCAACTACGGTGATTCTTTGTTTTGGAAGAATGTAGATAGTGAAGAATTAGATAAAACACACAAAATATGAATTTGAGAAACTCCATCTCCTTGGGCTTAATAGTCTGATATTACTTGTTCACAAAATGTTGATTAAGATAACTAATGCTTAGTGGTTGAAGAATAAACATTTCACTCTAATTTGCTAGATACTTGATCTGTTATACAATATGTTTCATTGACAGTGATGGGCATTTTTCTCGTGCTACTAGTAGTAATCCAGAATCTTAACTTGGAATCCAAAACTTCAACTTTACCAATTGAAACAATATCTAACCATAAAAAACAGAAAGGTAAGAGTACTACCATAATCTACAAGAATTGTAATACAAAAATAATGGGCACCTGTTTCTCCATTTCCTTTGTCACAGAGTACAGATCAAATTTGATATCTGTCTTTTGCATGTATAAAGCAAACGCTTGAAGGTTATAGATGTCTGTCATCATCAGATCCTGAACTCCAGGATGTTGGACCTATAATACACTTGAAGTTATAATCTTGCAGGCATTACAGAGATTAGAAGTTAGCATCCAAGAATCCATACCTTGACAACAATATCACTCTTGCCACCTTTCAATCTTGCCCGGTGAACCTAATTTGGCAGGGAAAACATGTCAGATACACATGATACAGTAAGCTGCCATCCATTCTGAAGTAACCAACTCTTCAACTTCAAAACCACAGTTGAAGCTCAAAAGCAACTTATATCCCAATGTTTATTAACAGCAACTTCAAGATTCCAGGTAATGCCTTGATGAATAAAAAATGAGTAGCATGAAACATCTACACTTCTAGCCAGGCAGAGATTTTATATGAAATGCATTACCTGTGCAATTGAAGCAGAACCAAGAGGTTCCACATCAAATCTTTCAAAAATGTCCTCGATGCTTCGACCTAACTCTTTCTCCAGCACAAGCTTAACAGTATCAAATGGAGTAGCCGGAGCTCTATCACACAAAGTTACAAGCCTTCTCACCCATGCTGCTGGAGCCAAGTCAGGCTTCCCAATGACTTGGGCAACCTAATTCAAGTCCAGTAAATTAATTTGAAAAGGCTTATAGTAAAGAGCAGCTTTGTCAAACCAAAACAGCATAAAACATCATTAACACCCAATAATCAAAATGGACTACAAAAATAAACCAAAAAGAAAAAGGCTTACTAACAAGGAAAAGATAAAGAAGAACATAACGGATTGAGTCAAACAGTTCCTAAACCAATTTCTACAGCAGAAAAACGAACCTATCAAACCCCTGATCCAAAAATAACAAAACTAATAAAAAAGCAAGACAAAACATAATGAGTAGAGACAAGTGATAAGATAATTGTGTAGAAAGGAAGCAAAAAGGTCAAAAATTAATTGGAATTAGACTAATTCCAGTACATGATTCAAGTTCAAAAGGTTCACAAAAGCAAAAGAACCCTACACAGTAGAGTTACAAGAAGGAAAATTACCTTGAGAAAGAACCCACCAAGATCAGAACACATAGCATAAATCTTGTCAGCAGCAAACTCATGCTGTCTTTCCCACATTGCCTCCTGCTTTTCCACATCCTTCACCAAACTCACTCTCAGTTGAAACACCTACACAAAGCCCATCGACCAAATCCAATTAAACGTTCAGATTAACCCACTTAAATCCACATGCATGCAACAATATCAAGAATCCAAGATAAAGACGAGAGAGGAACCTTATAGCCAGTGTAGATATCAGCAGCACGAACCCAGAACTGAAAAGAGCGTTGCCATGGTCTAAACTGAGTAGAGAGCTTATCTTGAATGTCTTTAAAATCTATAAGAGGAGGCATAGTGGCATGGAGCAACAACAATGTCTTTCAATTTTACTGTCTGAGTGGGAAAAAAGGCAGATTCCTGAGCCTGAGTTTTCCCGGGTTAAGTGGTTACAAGAATGGATGTGATACTAAGCTATTAGAGAACGTGACGTGTATTTAAGGTTGTAGCTGAGGAACCAAAGAGTGATGGTGCAGAGAGACAGAGAGAGAAGGAGGTGATTTAACGGAAGGAACGTTCTATGACTACGCTTGTGAATTGTGTTGTCTTTCGTGTCGGGGATATGGAAAAGAAAAAAGACAACTGTATCTTTGTTATTATTGGCGACTCTGGGTAATATTTTTGTTGGGTTTGATTATTTAGATTTTGTTCCTAACTTGCAATTAATAGTTAAATTTTAAATAAGATTTGATTTTTAAAAATAGTATAAAAATAAATAAGAGGTGAATTATGAATAAAAAATTAATATTTAAACTAGTTTTTTTTAAATATTTATCCCCTTATCTCTATTTTCAAGAAAATAAAATAAAGATGAAGAGGTTAATATAAAAACTAAAATGAATTTAATTCAATTCAATTCAATCTCTTTTAAATACATGAATTCAAATTATTTATCATTTGGTTCCAAACATGATATAATAAATTTATAAAATTAAAAATTAAAATAAATGTTTTTAACCACTAAACTAACAAGAGCATACACAACCAAGCTTCTTATTTTTTAGTTAAATTTTAGCTTAAAAAATCATTTTAATTAACTCTCTAAGAAATGTAATCACATCCATGCTTTTCAAAACAAAAGGACTGAAATTTTGGTTATAAATTAAAAGCAAAGTTGCTCCTACAGCAGCACGTCTAGCAAGCAAAGCCACTTCTCTGTCTTTTTAAGTTTTTAGATGTCTCCCCGAAAAATTAGTTATTCGTTTTCTAATTGTTTCGGTCCGCTGTACAATATTAGCAATTTTTTTTTTTTTAGTTTAATTGGGTTCGGGCCAGCTTGCGCGCACCTCAATTAATCCTTCGGGCTCTGAAGTTAACGACCATGGAAGCCTCCAGTGACCATCATATGAGCAACCATAAGATTCAAACCTGACACCAGAGAGAGAAAATGTTAGCACTTGATGATGCCTGTAATGCCCTTTTGCTATGCTGATAGCCTGTTACAATCCACGCCATGGTGATACGTACATTTTTATACATATGCTCGGGGACCATTGTGCTTCGGAGAGCTATCCGAATATACAGCAGACGACATGCTCGTCCTAAATGGACCATGAACTCCCTAGTATTTGTGGCCATCAATTGATTTGGTTAGAAAAGGTATCCTCGTCTCGTTCCATTCCAAGAGATCGAAAGCCAAAGCTTACATCCATAATGGAGAAGTGGAGACCAGTCGGAACATCGTAAAACATGAAGCTTCATGTTTGAAAGTGCTCTAACCACTTTCTTTATTGAGCGAGCAGCGACAGAGGATCGACAATTACCGTCTAACCCTTCCAAAACCAATGCATGCTGGTGAAGTTGAGTGATGAGTGTTCTTAAAGAAACATATCTCCCTCCCGACACTCATCCTTTTGCAAGCAATAAGAAGCTTGATTTAGCCTCAAGTTTAGGTCCATACGCCAAAGAAAACTGTTTAGTCGATGAGTAGAACACAAAAACAGGAGCAGCCTAGTTAATTCATGTGTCTTCATCGATGGAATCATGTTCCATTGACAATGACCATCAACTTTCATGCCAAGCTACTTATAGGCCCACTTTGGAAAAAGATTCGCTGGTATTCATTATTAGAGGAGGCGGCAGCTCAGGCCGCTTGGATTGATAACTCCGACGGTCAAAATAAGCATCTGAAAAGGAATTCAATTCAGAAAATAAAAACTGACACCCGTGATCATGCTCAGATTCTTAACAATACCTGGGCAAATAAACAAATAAGGAGCATTTTAACTAGTATCACATTGATCAAATGATGAAAAAAAAAATCAACATGCTCCATCTTTCTCTGGGATTCTCAAGTTTCAGAATCATTTCTGAATCACAACAAAATGTCTACCTACTTCAAAGATCAATCACGCGAGACAGCTTCTGGATCCGGTTCAATAAGAAGTCTCCTTGCTTGATAGTTGCTTGGTAGAGAGCGTTCTTCGCATCAGGGCGGTTGGTTTCAAGAACACCTGCAACCTTATCAATCTTGCAGTGAAGCTTCCCTGCTGCAATGAAACGTGATAGTTCCCTGCAGGCACAGAAAAGTTTAATTCAATACAAACTTCCATGTAACACAACTGGAAAACTCTAGTTAAGGAGCATGAAATTCAGCCACTCACAGATCAATAAAATCCACTGTCACCCCGAAAGCCTTAGCCATTGCTTCAATGGTAACACTCTTGTAGGATTCCAAGAACTGGGAATAGACAACAGTTCTGACCTCCCTCATGTAATATCGGAAGTGTGGATGCAAATAACGGTCCAGTTTAATTTGCTCGGTCAGGCCAGCTGCAAATAAAATTGAAGAAAAAGGAATAAAACTGTTTCCATTACCAAGGGACAGACTGTTTCCATTACCAGGGGACACTCTTACCTCATATGACATAATGGGGGGGGAAAGGCTACATGATAGACATACTTATTTGCAGAGGGAGTGACAGTGACAGAAACAAGAAATGTGTAAAATATATTCATACATGTTGTGATGCATGCGGATATCTACTTACCAAATGCTGAGAAAAATGATTTATATTGACAATCATACAATGAGTTCAAAAACTCTGAAAGATATGGGATTTTCCCAATCACTGTCAAGATCTCAGGAGCATCTACCACCTGCCAAAATTCAAATAGAATTAGAAACACTGAGGCATAATCAGATAGGAAATTATACGACAGAAAACCAAATCATAACCATAGATACCTTTTGCTTCAAAGAAACTCTATCCAGTGATATGATGCTTGTAAGGACAGTATAAAATATGAAGGTATCATATGGGAAAAGTTCATATGTAGTGAAGGTTGAGATAGAATCTAAAAATAAGTCAGCTGCCTTCTTGAAATTTCGAGAGGACATGCAATACAAGCCTTCATAAACCTTTAAGCGGTTCTTCCTTTCCCAGTCACCTCCCTCTTCAAACAAGCTGCCATTAAAACACAAGCACTTGTAAATGAAAAACACATCTTCAATGATTTTGAGAAAGCAGAATCAATGCAAAATGCAATTAAAGAATTTATGTCTTTACTTACTTCTTTGCTTTGTCAATGCTCTTGGAAATGAGATCAAAATCCATGTAGAAAAATGCAAGCTGTAAAGTATAGAACACCAAGTCCATCCTTTGCCCAACGGCAACTGTTTTGCCTTCTGTCACCTTGAGTTGTTCCAATGCTTTCTCCTGGTTCAAAGGGGGATAGTGTGTGAGTAAGATATCACCAAAAAGGAAATATATGAAGCAAACAACCATTACAATATCATAAGTAACCATTAATCACCTTGTCACCAATCCGAATGTAGAACAAGGATTTAGCTAAATGAGCTTCTCGAACTTCACTTTCACCTAAATTTTCTTCAGCGTCAGCAATCCTATAAAACAACCAGAACTGACCATATTAGAAGAAAACCAGTAACCAAGCACTCTACACATTTCAAATCTGAATAACCTACATAAAGTAGAAGACAGTACTTGTAGTTCAACCTGACCAACTGAACCATGAGGGTGTCCCATCTTTGAGACTCTATGGCTTAGATTCTACAGAAAAGGTCCCAAATCCTTCTGTAATAAGATCCATCACCGGCACTAAAGCAATTGATCATTTGACTAAATAAATATTTCAAAACTTTACCGTATCTAATTAACAGACAGAAGACAATAATGACCTCTTCACAAGCATCTTCTAAATCCTAACCAACACTTTAGCAGTGATGTGGGGACATTCTTCAATATTCTTGGCCTAATAATGTTTATTGCATTATTTCATCAAAAGATTTTTAGGTTTAGAGTTTAAGAAAAGTCTAAGATGCAGTTTGGTAAATCAAGCATAATTTTTAATTCAGCCATTGAATCGAGCAGAAGATTCTGGAAGCCCTGTTTTCTACCGGGAAAAAATTTCATGATGATCACAGATTGGGAAGGCAGTAAACAAAGACAATCTCGCACAGTGACTTCCAAGTCTTATTTAGATTGGACTTTCAATAAAATTTCATGATGATCACAGATTGGGAAGGCAGTAAATAAAGACAATCTCGCACAGTGACTTCCAAGTCTTATTTAGATTAGGACTTTCAATTTAATTAATATATTTCTAGTTAGGAATCATAATGCTAGATGGATTATGTAAGTTAAGTAAGTTTTAATTAGAAATCCTTTTCTTATAAAAGATTTTAGGTCTTAAACTAATA
>Ga0307517_10015195_pt1 | contig 10250 bp, 13 predicted proteins | sample 23_EM_MG_FD_194515 | JGI IMG/M metagenome (GOLD analysis project Ga0307517, IMG submission 194515) | Populus trichocarpa ectomycorrhiza microbial communities from riparian zone in the Pacific Northwest, United States - 23_EM | ecosystem: Host-associated > Plants > Roots > Unclassified | place...
CCCACCCCCCAAAAAAAAAAAAAGACAGCCATCTTGTGTCAGGCCCATAAATAGCGATGGTCATGAAATGAAAAGCATTCCATATGCATGGATAAAGGGAAGACAACCTTATATTTATTCCAAGGGTAAAAAAAGAAGATCCATAGGCTCGAACACACAGTACATCCTGCCCCTCCAGTTCCCCACCATCAGACTTGGTTTCTTTCTGCATACAGAATTCAGTTAAGGGAAATAAATAATTTGGCATGATATGCATTTAAGATCATTACTCCAGAAAAAAAATGGCACCGAACGATAAGGTTAATATCCTAAGACCAAATGATCCTCCATGAAGACAGTCTGAAATACAACATAAGACCTATGGCTCCTTCACTATTTATGCACCACAAGTTTCTTGACTAGATATTTAAAACTTGGCAGAAAGTATTGAAAATCTATAATACAAGAGAACCAACCTTTTTATGGTCAACATCAGGTTCATCCACAAGGAACTGAAGAACGACGTCGCCAGCAACACGGAAGATCTGAACATTTTTTACCAGCTCTTTCTGAATCTCAAGCAATCGAGTATATCTATTACAAAATATTGCTCTTAGAAGCAACTTCTCGACATCAATACAACTTTGGTCAAGGGAGAATTCTGCCTCCCTTCCATTTACAGGATCTATAACAAAAGTGCTATGAACACATGTTATCTGCAGATCGGGTCCTGGTTCAATTTTTATAAATGGGCACATTCCTGAGTCAGATACGGTAGAATTTTTATCCAAATCTAGCCAATATACAATTTTCAACCCTGGTGTTCGTAAGCCAGATGAATCAGCTTCTCCATCTTGAATTTGCTGAGTGGAACTACTACTGCCATCAGATATGAGCTCAAATCGAATAGCATCTTTCCATCTTCCTTGACGGAGTGCTTGTACTTGCCTTAAGACAGTATCCATAACTAATGCAATGCAAAGCTCATGAAGAACTGAATATAGTATCATAAATGGATTCTCTGCCGCAGCCATTCTGCGCTCCAAATCATCCCCTAGAGCATGCCGTCGCATTTCTTCTAGTTTCACAGGCCCACTTCTCTCACCAACAAGCAATTCCATATGTAGTATCCTCCACATTGACAGGTGCCCTCGGTAGCCAAGAGTAACTAAAACCTTAAATTCACCTTCAACACGAAGCAGTGCTGTACCATCAAACACTTTCACCTCAGAAATTTCCTTTGGCAGTGAAACTTCAAGCAACTTAGATCTCACAAGTGTGTCCAACTTTCTCAAAGCTGGCTTCTGCTGATCCTCAGTTAAGGTGCCATGTATACCCACATCTTCTATACATTTTGGCAAACGCTCATAAGACCCAGTGAGGAGCACTTCTATAGCAGATGGAACGTCATAGATAGGAGCACGAGCTTGTTGTAGCCCCTCATGCATGAAAAATAAAGAATCTGCAGCTTGGATAAAACAAGCATCATGACTTGACAGAGTTGATTGAAGTTGCTGACAATATTGTATCAACGGAATCTGCAAAACAAAAGTAAGCTGAGTTAAAAAAAAACGATATTATTTCCACATGAAAGTGGCCTTCTGTAACTTGCACAAGAAGCAAAAGCCTAAAGTTAACACATTAGATTTTAAACAAAATTAAGACTTTTCAAATTTCAAATATATGGGTAATACCAGTGTTCTTGAGTTGTTATAGAATATTGAGTTTCAATGGCAAAGTTAATGCCTCAGGAGGTTGGTTTTTTCTCTAGTTTATTTTTTCCTTGGACATAAAAGTTGCCACCTTCTACACTTCAAATATTCATAATGCTTTCACTTAAGATTCTACACGAGGATACACTTCAAATATTCATAATGCTTTCACTTAAGATTCTACACGAGGACTATGCACAGCAGAGGATGCTTGTTTAGCAAATTTTCCTACTTGTCTCACAAAACATCCATGATTGCAATAACCCACCACACACGCAAACGTTCATTGATTTCTTAGTTCACATGATCATACTGAGCATTGCCATCAACTCCCTTCCTCTTGAAATTTGGTGCCTTGGTCAATGGCACAACATGAATGTAAAGACCATAGACACAGCATATGTTTATGTAATTTTCAAACACAAATACTTTTGGCAGAATAAATAAACCGATCAGATAAAATTGCAGCACATATCTGAAAACCACTGTTCATAGAGCTTGATCACTAGTGCTGGTATAGCTCATTAAACTCTCTAGTGCCATTAATTTAATTGAACTTAAATCTAGGCTGTTGAGTAAAGATCACAAGTTCATCAGGCAAACAGCACAATTTTCCAATTGATAAATACTGCATTTCCTGCTCCACTTACACAATCTACTGGTGACAATAATCTCTTATACACTACCCCCTCCATCACGTTTACTTTTACATGCGTGTGGGGATATGTTCACCCAAGCCTCCTCCCGAGTTCAAATCTTAGAAGGAAGTTTTAATTCAAATTATTGTACAACAGAGATAAATCTGATTTAACCTTCTATAAGGAGCACTAATATTATTAGTAAACAAGAGTCGGCAACCTATCAAATTTCCTAGCATTTCACACAAATCAAGTCCCAAGAAAAAGCTTCAGAATTTCTTCCCGGTTCCACATTTTAAATAAGTACTGACTCCCGAAAACAACGTACAACGATTCAAGCTAATGAACCCAAACTCAAACTCCTTATCCAATCAGCCACCTAGTCAGCGACTTGCCCGGAGTCACAAATTCAGAAACACCCCTCCAAATACTCATGAAACCAGCATTCTCTTATTAAATTAACAATCTTATAACAAAACCCACAAAAATTCAATCCTTCATTCCTTACAATCACTGTTATTTTATACATAAGAAAACTCAAATAACCTAAAATCACAAGTATTCAAGTCAAAAACCAAAAACCCTATAAAATCACTCAAAAGACAAAAAAGAAAAACCCAGAATTCCCCTTCTTCAGAAACAAACTCTTCAACACAAAAAACCAAACAATAAAAAAAAAAGAATCAATCTTTTCAAAACCAAATAATTTTTTTAAGAACAAAGAAAACTGACCTGTTGACACCATTTAGCAAGGACATTAAGTCTAAGCATACGCTGTTGAGTCTCAAGCAAGTACTTTAAAAGACTAATCTTCTTCTCGGAATCAGATTGGTCAGTGGATTTGGATTTGTCCACCAATTCTTTCAAAGAAAGAAAGGATTCCTCAGCAGCTCGACTCACCAGCGTCGAGAAATCCACAGTATGTTGCCCTAACTCACCCATTTTCCTGGATTGAAAGAGTTAGGGCTTTCTTTCTTTCTAATATTATTGGATCTGCGAATTATAATTCTTACTATCAGGCATGCATAATAGAAGAAGCTAGGGTTTTGTTTTTATAGTTTCTGAGTTTTTGAGCCGTGTGTTCTTTGAGGCTTCGGGGAAAGAGAGGGATGTCTTGTGATTTGGGGAGGAAAATAGATTATTTATTTCTAAAAGGGCTCTCTCTCTCACTCACACACACACAGTCAGTCAATCTCCACTCTTTCTTGCTTCTTATTTATTGTCTTTGCGAGGGAGAGAGGGAGAGGGAGAGGGTAGTAGTAGTTTGATTGTTATGTTATTTATGATTCGAAGCATTCGGAGCTATGGATGATTCCCACTTCTTACCACTTCCTTTTCGCCTCCTCACAGTTCCTTTCTCTTTTGGTTTTCTTTTCCCGTTTTATTCTGGAAACGGGTCAACTCAATGACTTCCTCGCTCGGGAACCAGCCCAACCCATGTTAGTAGAAAAATCATGATTCATAAACCCAAGGCTTGGTTACAGGTCGGTAAGGTTGACTTGCATCAATTAAAATACATTCATTTTAATTTTAAGTTAAAATAATATTATTTTCAAAAATAAATTTAAAATTATCTATTTAGGTTTTGAACTAATCACTAGATTACAGTTAACTCGTTAAGTTAATATCAAATCAACTTTCTATTTAATGAAACTCAACTTATATCGAGTCGACTTATCATGCCAAATCAAGTTAATAAATCTAAAAAAAATTACAAAAACAATATTATTTTTCATGTTTAAAATATTGTTTGGCATTGAAATAACATTTATTTATTTTAAGTATTTTTTATTTAAAAATATATTAAAATATTTTTAAAAAAACTTATTTTTTATATTATCACATCAAAACGATTTAAAATTATCTACAAAATTAATTTAAAATAAAAAAAATTAATTTCTTAAGAAACATAACCATGTAAACAAACAGACAATATACAAAAAAATATTTTAAATAAAGTTATTTAAGAGTTTTTATTTTTATTAAAGAAAGTCAAAGTTTGAGTTGATTTGTTAAATTAAGATCAACTTGCTTATATTTATTGGTAATGTGATATATAATATGTTTTTAATTTTTAATATCAACATATAAAAATATTAAAAAACATTTAATTTAATAATTTTTTTTAAATAAAAATCACTTTAAAAAATAAATAAAAAACAATTATCGTGCTGTTTATATATTTTGTTGTTGTTATCTAAGTAACTCGTGTTTGGCGATGTCAATATCTTCAAATTATGTATTCAGACACGACTACACGTTTTGGACATGGTTTCCAACATAGTATATATATATATATGCTTGATATACACCATATTATAATATTTACTGCATAGATCAGAATTTGTATCTGCATTACATATGTAATTTATCATTAACTGACAACAATAGTAAGGAGGCTGAGTATCTTCATGCGGCTACCATGGATTCTAGCCAAACCTCCTGATGATGGCGTTAACACAGGAACCCTCTTCGTTCCAAGAGGGCAGGATCTCGTTCAAAGATAAAGTCCTGGGCAATAGGACTCCACTTTCAGTTAAAGACTCTGGGCATCTGCTAGAATGGAATTTAGTAAGGATTGAGTATGACAATGGAAACAGGCTGCTGCCTAGAATTCATATTGATGATGGACTTTTTAATGATCTTTGCTATCCCTGGCATAATTCGTTAATCATCAAACTTCTTGGTAGGAATATTGGATACTACCAACTGAACACTCGCTTGAAAGGTACATGGAAACTGACCGGAGGCTTTGAGCTCATGGACGTGGATAATGGTTTCTTCATGGTCAAGTTTGACCTTGAGGAGGATCGAGCTAAAGTGATTAGTGGAGGCCCATGGATGGTTCTTGATCATTACTTAGCAGTGAGTCAATGGTTCTGACTTTGTGTCATCTTCAGCGAGGATCAATCGAACAATGGTTTGATTTCATAACCTGGTTTTCATCTCTTGTTGGCAATGGCGTCCGCTATTGGCAATCCTATAAGAGTTGATATGAACACACGCAATGTGGAAAGAGGCAGGTTTGCTAAAATTTGCGTGGAGGTTGATCTTGATAAACCAGTTGTTGGGAAAATATGTACCAAGGACCACTGGTATAATATTGAATACGAGGGGCTTCGTATTATTTGTGGGATTTATGGCTGCTATGGACGCTTAGGAAGAGCTTGTCCGATGGAGAATGTGTCAGAAGCCGTCGTGCCAGAGGCGGAGATACATGTTTCAGAGTCACAAGCGGCGGAAGCACCAGTTACGGTATCAAGCCAATCTATTGTAACAGATACAATGAAATCAGCTGGCCCTGGCAAGGTTCACGGTGAATGGTTAATCGTTACTTAGAAGAAAAAAGCTAAGGGAGATAGGGGGTCGAGATTGAAGGGAAATTCTAACGATAGTAATAATAACAGATTCTCTCCATTAAACCACACGGGGAACATAAAATTCAACAAAGTCTAGAGGACCTATTTCTGTGTTGGATAGCAGGACTAATACCTCATCTAAGGCCTGGAACCAAAAGAAGAAACGGGCTAGACGGGAAGACTCGGATGGAACTTGGTAAGAAGGTATCATCCCACTTTCATCATCCTGCTTGAGACTCATGTCAGTTTTGTGAAGGTGAAAAATTTCTGGGCTGAGATTGGCTACTCGCCCGTGGCCATTGCCGATGCTCAGGGTCATGCAGGAGGCATATGGCTACTACTGCTTTATCTACTTCTATTATTGATGTTACTAACCAATGTGTTACTGTTCAGATATCCTTGGGTGGGAACTTGTGGTATCTCTCTGCTATTTATGCTTCTCCCATCCCTAGTTCCAGATTTCAGCTTTAGGAGTACCTGCGTTCGATGAAGGACAATGTTCAGGGTCCCTGGGTTCTCATGGGAGACTTCAATGAAATCACGTCTCCAACTGAGAACCGTGGGGGCTTATTCTCTTGATCCAGGGCGTCTAAATTCCTTCACATGATGGCTATCTGCAACCTGGTTGATCTGGGATATCAGGGGCTGGGGTTCACTTGGCACTGTCACATCCATGGTGGTCGGTATTTGGCTAAAAGTCTCGATAGAGCCTTATCAAATCTTGAATGGCACATAACCTTTCCCGAAGCATTTGTGGAGAACTTATGTCGTCTCTATTCGGACCACAATCCGATTATTCTGCGATTTGGTAGAAAGCAGGCCAGGGCTGGTGGTGGACCTTTCAAATTTGAAGAGGCTTGGACTACCCATCCCAGTTACCAAGAACTTGTCAGTAATGCTTGGGGGAGAAGTGACCATAACGTTCTTCAAGGTCTTCAAGAAGTTCGTCAGGACTCTATTGACTTCAATAAAAACATTTTCGGTAACATTTTCCAGCGGAAAAGAAGGCTTGAAGCAAGGTTAAATGGTATTCAGCGTTGACTAGAGAGCTATGTGGATGAGGCTCTTCTATCCTTAGAGCGTCGGCTTCGTAAATACTATAATTTAGTCCTTCAATAAGAAGAGCTCCTCTGGTTTCAGAAATCTAGAGAAAAATGGGTTAGCCATGGTGACAGGAATACTAAATTCTTTCATGCTCATTCCACTATCCGAAGAAGGTGAAATCGTATTGATGAGCTTTTCATAGCAGATGGGGTTTGGTGTTCAGATAATTCGAAGTTGCAAGACGAGACTCTCCTTTTTTACAATAATCTCTTCTGTTCAGCTGAACCAATGAGTCGGGATAATATGGAGTGGGGACCGCTGTCAATTCTATCTTCCCATGGTATTAGTAACCTTCAGAAACCTGTTTCCAATGAGGAGGTTTATTCGGCCCTAGCGAGCATGGGGTCCTATAAAGCTCCAGGAAAAGATGGCTTCCAACCTTTATTTTTTAAGCAATATTGGTCTGTTGTGGGAGATGATGTCTGGGATCTAGTTCGATCAGCATTTGTACATGGTTCCTTTGATTCAGATCTAGCTGAGACCTTGATTGTCTAAATTCCAAAAGAGGAGAGGCCAACTACTTTTAAGCAGTTTCGCCTTATTAGTCTCTGCATTGTGATCTATAAGGTAATCACTAAGGTTCTTGTTAACAGGCTTTAACCTTTCTTAGATGATCTCATTGGTCCCCTGCAAAGCAGTTTCATTCCCAGGGGCAACACCATAGATAACTCTTTAGTAGCTCAAGAGGTAATGAATTTTATACACCGATCGAGAAGCAAGAAATGGTGTTTCGCTGCTAAAATCGGCATTGAGAAGGCTTATGACAGGGTCAACTGGGATTTCCTCCAGTCTACTCTTGAAGAATTCAGATTTCCTTAAGAGACAGTTAAGTTGATTATGTTTTGTGTCCGTGCTCCCTCTCTTACTCTCCTCTGGAACGGGTCTAAGCTTCCTCCCTTTCTCCCACCTGAGGACTTAGGCAAGGAGATCCTTTGTCTCCTTACCTCTTTTTGCTCTGCATGGAAAATTTGTCCTGTCTTATATCTAAGAAGGCTTCTGATATGGCTTGGCAACCAATTTATTTATCGAGAGAAGGGCCTCTGATCTCGCATCTGTTTTTTTTTGCAGATGATGTTCTGTTATTTGCTAAAGCCAGTACTTCTCATATGCAGCTAATGATCAAGGTGGTTTCTGATTTTTGCAATGCATGATCCGGTCTCAAGGTCAATCTTGACAAATCTAGAGTTCTGTGCTCTAAGAACACGAGCCGACGTGAGAGGCACAATATCTCTTATCTTTGTTCTTTAAAGTTTGCTAGTAGCTTGGGTAATTATCTTGGCTTCATCAGATTTCAATCTCGTGTTAGACAGAATTGAGTCTAAGCTTACAGACTGGAAGATGAGGTTACTAAATAAAGCAGGTCGGGTGACTTTAGCTAGAGCAATGCTGACTTCAATCCCTACTTATGTGATGCGAACTTTTTGGCTCCCCAAATAGGTTTGTAGTGGCATTGACGGGATTGTCAAGAACTTTATCCAGGGCAGGTCTAATGATGATAAAGGGATCCACCGAGTTAATTGGGATACCATCTCCAGTCCTCGGAGGTTCGGCGGCTTGGGCATAAGGGACTCTAGATCTGCTATCATTGCTTTGTTAGAGAAGTAGACTTGAAACCTGTTCAATAATGGGCATAAATAATGTGTGGGTGAAAGTTTACAGGCACAAGTATCTTAAATCCCAGGATTTGTTTAAGGCTACAGCTCCTCCATCTAGCTCTATCACGTGACGTTCTATTACTAAAGCCTTCTCCTATCTGCGAGATGGCTTCGTGTATAAGCTGGGTAAGGGCGAGGTGTCTTTGTGGCACGACCCATGGCTGGAGCAAGGTTCGATTGCAGCTCTAATTGATTTTGTTTATATCTCCGGACCTGCAGGTTAAGATCTTTGGCACAACGAAGCATGGGATTTTAGCACAATTGTTACTGATATTCAAGTTTGGATCAGGCACCTTATTTTGACTGTCCCAATTCCCCCATTCTCTTATTTTGATGATTGTATTACTTGGGCTGCTTCTAATTCTGGAATCTATACCACTAAATCAGCCTATTTGTGGTTGATTTTTAGATCAAAATAACTTAATCGAGACCCTATATGGAACTGGATGTGGAGATTACATGCCCCAGATGAGATCAAAGTTTTAATCTGGCTAATCTTTCACAATTGTCTTCCCACAAACAAGCTACTGTTCAAGCGCAACATCATCTCAGACCCTCTTTGCAGTAGATGTTCATATATAGGAGATAGAGAAGAATATACATTGTTTAAGAGACTGTGTTTTTGCTAGACAAGTCTGGGCTTCTTTGGGAATCACGAACTGTCATGGCTTCTGGGGAGTAGACATCATCACATGGATCACAAATCTTGCAACAAGTGGCGTATCTGTTACTTTCCCTGCAGGATTGTGGTTTATATGGAGGCAGCCAGATATTATAACTACAGCGGGGATGTCTGGCTTTTGCGCCAGATTAGCTACCTAACAGCTGATTTCCACGCAGCCCGGGAAACTACTGATTTTAGTGGTCTCATCAGGAACGGAGATGGTAGATGCTAGTGTGTTTCTCAGTTTTTGCAGGTTACAGTACAAACCTTCTTCCAGAACTACTGTCCCTTAAACATGGTTTTGCTGGTTGCATGGAATCAAGGTTACAAAATTTCTTTTTGTAATTCAGATTTCTTGGAAGAATTACGCCTAGTGTATGATGATCTACTCAGTTTCATCGTCTTGGAGCAGTTATTATGGACATCAAAGATATTTTAGTCAGGGGGGTTTTTATCCATACGTTAAGAGAAGCCAACTCTTTTGTTAAATTGTGATACTAAAGAATTTAGGCATCAAAATTAAAAATATATATATTAAAGAATTTAGGGTTAAATTATAAAAAATGAAAGTTTGAAATACAATATATAATAATTTATTAAGAATTCATTTTATTTTGTAAGTTATTATTTTTATTGAATTGAATATGATAATTACTTTTTTTATTTTCAGGATACCTATAATAGCCGGTTGAGGGAGAGATATGGGGACGATCCTTTGACCCATCCGGAATTTGATCCGGATTTGTGGATGGAGATTGGATCGTTTGGTGGACCCAATAAAAATCAGGTTTACGGGCTCTTCTACACTACGACCGAGAACTTGCGGGCGGCCCGTAGTGTTTCAACCGTTGGGAGTTCATGGCCTTGCAGCAACACACGGCTCAGCTCACCGAAAAATACGACCACCTATCAGCGGCGTATGCACAACTCAAAACAGAGAATGCACAACAAAATGTGAAGGATGCACAATGGTATGCACAACAAAAAGCGGAGCATGACCAGCTTCGTGAATTTGTCATGAACATAGCATCACAGAGTGGTGATACATGTGCGCCTCCTCCTTTTTGGCCATATAACAACGAGCCGCCTCCTCCTCCTCCAGCTTCACCATTATGTTAATTTGTAATGAATATTATTTA
>Ga0307517_10015196_pt1 | contig 10250 bp, 7 predicted proteins | sample 23_EM_MG_FD_194515 | JGI IMG/M metagenome (GOLD analysis project Ga0307517, IMG submission 194515) | Populus trichocarpa ectomycorrhiza microbial communities from riparian zone in the Pacific Northwest, United States - 23_EM | ecosystem: Host-associated > Plants > Roots > Unclassified | place...
CAAAAAAAAATGTCCAAGAACAAAAAAAAATTATAATCTAAAATAAACAGTTCACTCTTCCCCTGAAACTTCCTCAGCAACCAAATGACAGCATATACCATTATCAATAAGAAACTAACAGTAATCTATTAATTCAAAACCCAAAAATCACACAACAATTGTCAAAAAATAATAAAAGAAAACAGAAATCAATATAGTACCATAAAAAGAAATGAACACCAAGCATGACAGCAAGAGACTGATCAAAATTCTGAATAACGTCAAGAAAAGCCAACTTCTTCAATTCAGTTTCCACCCCTTTTTTCATCAACCATCCATCAAAAACACCTCTTTCAAAAAAATACTCAATTCTTTTCATAGTCATTTCTCTTTGCTGCTCCATTGTCTGATTATAATCAGGGAGTACAAACAATCTCCCACCTCTCTCTTTCCCATTAAACACTTTCCCTTGTTTGATAACACCAAACAACCAGTCCCTGTCCTCCAAGTTGTGGAGATCAAGAATTTTTCTCATTTCTTTGGTGTCGAAATCAAGACTTTCAGTTTCTTCTGGTGGAGTGTAGCTTAAACAAGAGTTTGATCGAAGACATGAAGTGGGGTCTGAAGGAGATTGGACTAGGTGGTTGTTTAGTATTCTGGTTCTACGTGAAGCCCTGTTGATTGACGATTCTTGTGCCATTTTTTGCCTGGTCTTTCGAGGTTTCTGTGTTCTAGGACAATAATTATTTGCAGAGATTAGGAGAGTATATAGAAGCAATGATGAAGGTGCCATATATATATACATGAAAGAGCCGTTTGTAATTCAGTTGTTTGGTTTTTTCAGTAAAAACAATTAAAAAAAAATGTTAAAATATAGTTTGCCCTCTGTAGATTTTCGAATATTTCACTTCGGGTTCTATTCTTAAAAAAACTCTTAAATCAACCTGAGTTTTCGAACACTTGCGCAAAAGAGGAATGCGTTTTGTAATGAAAATTATACCAAGAGAATTGATAGAGAATCACATGATTATAATTAATCTGAATAATTTTTCCATCTGATAATATTTATTAATACATAAATTATTAAATATATTTTTTATCAATGCAATTTTCATTATACGTGTAACATAAAAAGTATAGTTTTATTTTTTAAAATTTATATGTATGAGATCAGAAGCATTTAAGCAAATGAGAGCAAAGTGAGATATTATTAAATATAAAGGGATCAAAGTGTATTTTACACAAAAAGTAAGGTCTTTAAGACACTAGTAATTCTTGGCGCGCTAGTTGGGTGTGGAAACAGTGGTCGGTCGTTGGAGATGTTTTATTGATCATTGGAACCGCGCGTGTTACATTAAAAAAGCCGTTCGTCAAAACTGGGAAGGCTCTCTCTCCATGGAGGCTCTGATAGAGTTTTTAAACCCGGACAAGTACCGGATCATGTTGATCTTAATTTTTTTTTATAAATTAAAATAATAATTTTTTTTTAAAAAAAATAATAATTAATTAATAGGTTGTAATCGAATTTTACAAGATCAACCCTAGTTTTTAACCAGATCACCTAAATTTTTATATTCTCTTATTTTTTTAAACTAGACTTAATTTTAGCTTTGAATCAATCGAGTTACCAACTGAGTTATGAATCGATTTATAAAGTTAGATTAAGTTTTAAAATTATAGGTTGTTGATGTCGGATGTCTAGTTTCTAAATATAAAAATTTTTGTTTTTGATATTTTAATTTAAATTTCAATACTATTATCTTTATTTAAAAAAAATTAAATGTATCAAAGTGTATTTTTTAAAATTATTCGAAAAAAATTTAATATATTTTCAACGTCAAACTAATATATAAAATGTACTAAGAACTTAATTTTTTTTTCATTTAATTTTTTAAATAGTAAAGGATGAGAGAGATGAAGCATTGTAGAGGAGCTCAAGATTAGCTCTCAGTGGATTGTTTTTTTTTTTAAATATATATATATATATATATATATATATATATATATATATATATATATATATATAATCTTGGTTTTGTTTTAAGATCTTGGAATCAAACTTAACTCGAATTCAACTATCCATTTATAAATTAAATTAAATTTTTTTGTAAGGTTTTGCTTTTAAATTCTGAATCTAAATTCAAATAACCAGATTGCATGTTATGGAGTGTGGTTACGATTACTTTTTAAAATGTTTTTTACTTAGAAATGTATCAAAATAATATTTTTTTATTTTTTAAAAATTATTTTTGATATCAGCGCATCAAAATGATCTAAAAACACCAAAAAAATATTAAATTGAAGCAAAGAAAAAAATTAAAAATTCCAAATTTTTTTAAAAATATTTTTAAAATGCAAAAACAAATAGGGCTTAAATACAATAAATTTAGTGGTAAAGTTTCAAAATTAAATGTTAACCTACTTATGCTCATCTCTATACTCTTTATTTACATAGAAATAATTTATATCTTTAAATTTAATATTGTTGTTTGGTTATTCAGAAAAAAAAGGTTAAAATATACTTTAAACAATAGAGAAAATTAAAACAAAGTATAAACTGAAATAAATATACTTAAAGAGTTGAATAGAAAAACAATTCATAAACTAAGAAAAATATTCATTTTCTCAAAAAATAACCTCATGCATGCATCAGGATATCAAAAAACAATAGAGAGCAAAGTGGGATATTATTAAATTTGCAGGGATCAAAGAGTTGTTTACTCAAAAGTATGGGGGCTGTTTGGAGTTTGTAATTCTACTATTTATTCTACAAGCTGTAATTAATATAACATGGAGTTGATTGTTAGAATATTTATGTATGAGAGGGACCGCTCATGTAACGCCACAATTATTTTTCTGATTTTTCCTATTTTAGATGAGAGAGATAAAGTCCATTATTGCTCAAGATTAGCTTGATTGACTCAAAATGGCAATCTCAATTATATTTGAAAGATTTTGAGTAAAAACATTTAACCTAACTGTTCATTCAATTTAATTGTTTGGTTTGGTTTTAAAGTATAGAATTAAATTGAAATAGTTAAATCAAGTACACTAAATTTAATGGAAACTTTGGTTTAAAAGTATAGAATTAAATTGAAATAATTAAATCAAGTACACTGAATTTAATGGAAACAGTTTCAAAATTAATTTTCCACCAACTTACATGTAGGAGTGCCTAATGTCTTTATATTCAATTTATTCATGGATTTTAATTCGGTGTTTATAATTTCATACTATCATATATAATTATAAAATATCGGGTCGTTCCAAGACTGAGATTTGATTGGAAAAGATTTCCCTTGAAACATTTTTTAATGCAATATATAATTGCTGAAAAAAGTGGAAATCACTTTTTCTAAAGAGGGTTAGATATTTTTGGTGTACTAGATGTTTAATTTTTTTTATTTAATTGTATTAACTTTTGTTTTTCTCTATATAAACTTTTGATTTTTTAATTTAATATTTATGTAAGATTTTGTTAAATACATGTCTATATAATCATTAAATTGATACTTGAGCATGTTATTTAATTAGCTACGCTGTATAATTTTAATGAGTGTAAATTTTTATTTTTATTTATTTAAGAATGTAAACTTTATTTGAGTGTCTATTCTTTTGAATATATATATCAATTAAGTATTTTAATTTTAATTTTAAAATATAACAAATATCACAAACTCTTCTAAAATATAGTATAATATTCTCTAAATAAGATAATTTAGTAATTTCAAGTTTGAAAATCACTTACATAACTGTAACATTAACATGAATATTTTCATAAACATAAGTAATCTATTCATATGGAATTCTTTTACTAGTCAGTTTAATACACATATCACCTAACAAGTACTTACATATTTGTTTTAAACATCCTTTATACCTCAACTTATAAAAACAAGAAAATAATATATATATAAACTATGAGGGGTGTTGTTTAATTGGTCAGGTTCTAAGTTTGCTCTTCAAAGGTCATCAGTTCGAGTCCCACAAACCTCAGGGCCACTGAAAGCTTACATGGTCGTTAACTTCAAGGCTCGTGGGATTAGTCGAGGTGCATACAAGTTGGCCCGGACACTCACGTTAATCTAAAAAAAAACATAATATATATAGATATTGTTTTAATAAAGTATCGACTAAGAACATTTAAAAAATAATATTTTTATGCAATATGAATCTCATAATTATAATAACTTTATAATTTTTTTTTGTAAAATATTTTTTTTTGAATGACTTTATTTTTACTATAACTTCATTAATCAAATATAAATGAATATTAAAAATAAAAAATATCTTTATTAATAATAAATATATTTTAAATAAATAAAATTAGCATTACATGTAACTGACGATATATAAACTAACAAATTTTTTGACAGAGATGAGTTGTTTTGCAATATAAGTTACATGTAAAATGTCTTTGAGTTTGAATTGCTTATGTTGAGAAGACAAAGTAGGCGATCCATTGTGTGGGATATTTAAACCACAACCATTACTAATATTTAATATCTCAGAACCTTTATAATCGTCAGCCAAGCACAAGTTTCCAATATCTAGCATGATGTTAGTAGTTGCTGCTGTGTCAGGATGCCATTGAGGAGGAGGGTATACTGATATATTTGCATTTGCATAACCAGCAAAATCGGTATAGTGAGCAGAAGGGAGTAGGCAACAGTGGTGCAGAATTGAAAGATCAATGCGATTCTCGTTAGTGTTTACCGAGGGATTTAGTGATGGAAAAATTTGTTCAGTAAATATCACCACAAAATATTAATGGAAAAATTTCTTTGATGTTTCTGTTTATATTTATCAATTTTCTGATAGTGGATGTTCTGTTGTAAGGCCAGTTGAGACGCTGAGATTCATAATTTCCCTTACATGTAGCTGCTGTGTGATTTTTTTTCAGCCACAAAACTGGCATGGAACGCACTTTCTGTCGAAACGATTGTTCATTTTGGTATAGTTACGCCCTCCTAGGTAATGTGCAGAGTTGGAATCACCAGAATAATGGCTGCCAGCAGAATAGTTCATAAGAGAGTAATTACCAGCATTAGAGGACTGCTGAGATGAGGAGCCAGAAGAGTTGGATTTCAGAACCATATTGGCAGAAGGTTTCTTGTGTTTTGTTAGAGAAATATAAATTATATCTTAAGTTTTCACCTAACAATTTAAACTTAAACTTTTGAGTAGAATAAAACTGTAAATTTAGAGTTAATATCTTTAACTTTTTTGCTTATTAAAATTTTTATGTTTTCTACGCTATTCACTGCATCAAACCTCCTCAAAGATTGATGACAGAAGCAATGATAGTATTTGATCCTTCTGAAACCACTAGGTATATCCACCACAGACTTTTTCTTGTTAGGAATTTCCAGGGGAGGGACTAGACACGTACCTTCTATGAAACTGACATGCCAGCAATTGAAGCACCTGAATTTTCTACTCAGCAAACTCTTCTACTGCCATGATTCATGGGATTCATATCTTGTTCAAATTTAAACACTTCGTTACATTAGTTATACTAGAGCATTATACACTTAACATAGAAGAAGTTTAAAGCTCTCAAATCTCTGGTTCTCTTAGTTCTTTTAACTTCTAAGATTGTAACAATTTAGCATAGGCTCAAACTGTGGATTGGCTGTGATGAGAAAGTAGGTTGAGAAATGAAAAGAGCGGGAATAATTGAGGTAGTTGATGTGCTTATCCTAACGAAAAAGAAGTACGAAAAATTTAAGTGTATCTTTTCAAAACCCATCTTCTGCACTCCTACTCGCAAATATCCCCGTTCTATGCCTTGCTCATGTCTAGCTTAAGATCAGTCATCTTCCCCTTGCTAGCCGTCGTAGCATTCTTGATAAAATGTGTAGTCTTGAAAGCAACTAAAATATTATCCGAGATCAGCCTACTCGGTATGAAAGCACTCTGATTAAGCAAAATAATTTTCTCCGACGTAGTCCTCAACCGATTGGCCGAAGGTTCCTAGATTAGTCTATAATCCGTCACGCTCTTGAGTTCTTTCACCATTTAAAAAATCAGAAGCATGCTGCGCATCTGTGATCGCCATTACCTCTTGATAGAAAAGAGCAGCCATTCCATCTTGACTAGGAGCTTTAGTAGGATGCTGCTGATGAAGAGCATGTTGGATCTCCGCTACAGTGAACCACTTACACATAAGAACTCGTCTCGTAGCTGGTGTGACCATAGAATCAACAGAATCAGGAACCCTGCGTTCAGAATCAATCTCTGAAGCCGCAAAAATGTCCCTAAAATACACAACAAGAACACCCTCAATCCCATTCAACCTCGTGCACCACCTTCCCTCCTTACTCATAACCCCTGCAGCACGATAGTGTTTTTTCCTTTCACTTGCTTTCTTATAAAAAAAAAACGCGTTATTACGATCTCCTTCTTAATTTTAACAACAGAGAACGGAACCTAAATATTGCCAGCTCTATACCCTTTCACTCTCTCACTCTCTATTGTCCATGATTTATTTTGAACATTTCTCCTCCTACATCAAATCTTCCTTGATAATCTCCGAAATTCAAGAATTCAGTTTTGGCAAACCCAACTCATACAATTTTAAATTGGTTTCTTCCTTGGAGAACAATAAGGTAAGAAATCTTCCTTAGCCATATCCCTCCTAACAACTTTCTTGTCACAACAAGCATATGTACCGTGATCTGTAGAGAATTTTCCCTCTCTACATTTTCTTTTTGTCTCTTCATTAATTTTTCACCTTCTGTTATTACAAGAACCCTTATTGTTTCTTCCTTAAAATAGTAATTGAAGATCAAATGTTTTTAGCGGTATACAAAGGTGTTGGCATGGAATGTCGGCATCCAGGCGATGATGCATGGTATGATGTAAATTTCGTTTGTGATGGGGAAACTCTCGCGATGAACTGTGTTTATTTCTCAGACGTTTACATGGAAACATTTCAGGCTGACAAGTTCAAGACCACGGAAGCAGTGGGAGGGATATGGTATTTCAGCCGAGTAGTGTGCAATATCTACAAGATGATTACAGCAAGATTGTTCAAGGTAAGACAGTTAGTATGCTTTGAATGATGAGCTTAAATTTTATGATGCATTTGTTGTTGAATTGCTCGATGAGAAACATAAGTTCGAAAATGGAGAGGAAGAGTGTTCTTGCAAATACGATTTAAAATGGCAAAACCAGGTGCAGTCAAATATTATTTAAGCTTCAATTCAGTATCGTCATCCATGCTTTACATCATTAACCGTCTGCTAATTACTTAGGACATTATGATGCTAAGCAGAATGAGAAAACCACCTCCAATTAGGCGATGCTTTATATTTAATCCAGGAGGACCGTGTACAAGAGGAGATAGGTTACTATGTTTTTCCAAGTTCTTACATTATTGGACTAGTATTCATGCCAAAAGTATTTGCTGAAATGAAGTTGCAGCGTAATTAGCATTACCTCGTCTGATCTTTCAACTTAAACAGCCTACGAGCCACCTTTCATAGGTGAACATTCCAATTACTTGGAGGAGGAACTAAACTAGGTTGTCTTTGGCTGATGTAACAGACTAGTTTCTTCATTTCTCATAACCAACTATTGAAACGAGGAAGGCCTTCCACTTCTGTTTGGGAATTTGATGCCTTTACATTATAAAATGCGACTCAGACTGGTGTTATCACCCAGATAAATTGATATCCTTCTTGTTGATGATTTGATAAATTTATGACAGCTGGGGTGTTCACAATCATAAATCATGTTTGGAGAAGAGCTACGTCCAAAGTATGAAGAACTGCGATTGCAAATGACCAATAAGCCACGACAGAGGACATGCTTTGGCTTGCTAACTTACGAGTTATGACATTGAGAAATCATGGGTTGTTTGCCAAAAAGCAAGCATTAATATTCAGGAAAGTTTGCAGCAACCCAGCAAAGTCATGAAAGAACATCGATCTTTCATTTGGACAATAGCCGGTGCATAGCAAGGCAAAAAGAGCAACTTCTCTGCCCACACATTAAGCATCAACAAACAAAATCAATCTCTTCGATGTTAATGACAAGCTTGATGACACCTTTGTTGGTGTGGACGTCAACGGTGAAAAACAATAAATTGTGAAAAAAAGAATTGAACAATCAATCAAGTTGAGCGATTACCTTAATATTTCCCAAATTCAAGCAATAAAATTGAATCTAAACTAGAGGGTTGAAACTGTCTAAAAATTACAACACTCCAAGGAACAAACTTACAAAAGAACAATCAAAAGAAAGAAGGAAAAAGGAATGGCAATCAAATGCATATGCCTCTTGGATCCATAACCTTAAGCAGTTAAGCTTTCTCTCAACTTCAAGAAGTTTGGTAGTTTCTAGGCAAGCAATTGGACTACAACTATCCATCTTAACATTCATGTGTCTGAAAGGCGTCTTCAAATAACAAAAAGGCAAATTATGAAATAGGAGAAACTATTACCACCATACTTCTTTCATCTATTCTATCTATGCGGAGCAGCATCCAACCTTTTTCACAGCTGATACATCATCTTTGCCGACAGTAATAGTCTGTCCCTTGGGCAAGGCTGCAGGATCATCCCCAACATCAAGAGCCTTCCGGCTGACTACACGATGAATCTGAGTGAGCACTTCAGTGAAAGCATTTTCAACATTCAAGGACTCTAGGGCAGAGGTCTCCATGAAAAAAGTATTTTCTCTCTCAGCAAATGCAGTGGCATCCTCAGTAGTAACTGCACGCAAGTGACGCAAATCTGCTTTGTTTCCCACAAGCATAATCACAATGTTTGAATCAGTGTGATCACGAAGTTCCTTTAGCCATCTCTCCACATTCTCAAAAGTGACATGTCGAGTGACATCATAGACAAGCAAGGCGCCAACAGCTCCTCGATAATATGCACTAGTAATTGCACGGTATCTGTATCAATGAATAGAAACAATGATGAAAATAGGCACCCTTATGATACAAGGATTGGAAATAATTCAGTTTCAACAAAAGATATCATGCTTGAAAGTATTTTTGTTCAATAAGAAAAGCAAGAAAAAGAGTAGGTAACCATAGAAAACGTGGTTATATTCTAGACACTAGTGAGAGAAAAGGTCTTATGATCACACAAAGCTATTACATTCTGCACAATTACGTGAAACAATAATCAAAGCAAAATGCAACCATTTTTCTTTTACTCTCCTTCTTTCTACATGTGCCAACAACAATTCATACAGGAGGAATAGATGGGGTCATACTCTATCTCTCTCAAAATGATGTTTTTATTTCCTGGACTGGATGCAGAATGAGGATAGAAAATCAAAAACAGAGATCAATTGGAAACACTGGACTATCATATTTCTTGTTCTCCAGTCTTTTACAAATCCAAATCAGAGTTTAGCAGCAACTCAAAAACAGCCATTTGTTATCAAAACATCAACCACTTTGTAAAGAAAGGTGCAAACTTTGATCCTTTCTCAAGCAAATTTTATATCTCCAAATAAAACATTTAGGCATTTCTGTTCCTAACATTTTCGGCATGAGAGACTAGATCTACTAAGCCCATTTTCATGTAGTATGGTTTCCATCCATGTCAACAAATACAGATGCAGAAGTCCATCAACTACCATAATGGCAATCTACTAAGCCCCTTTTCCACCATCAATTTGCAAAAAACTTATAGTATCAAAAACCCAAATAAAAAAATAAAGAAAAAACAAAACCTTGTAGCATCAATCACTTAAGGCATATAGATCTGATAGACCCAAATGCAAATGTCACAAAACAAGAAGAAACCCATCTTAGAAAAATAGAAAGATACAGAGATCAAGAAGGTTTGACCTTTCTTGGCCAGCAGTGTCCCAAATCTGAGCTTTGACAACTTTATCATCAACATGGATACTACGAGTGGCAAATTCAACTCCAATAGTGGATTTGGATTCCAAACTGAATTCATTCCTTGTAAATCTTGATAAAAGATTGGATTTTCCAACACCAGAATCACCTATCAACACTAACTTGAATAGATAATCATAGTCATCATCTGCCCTGTAAGCACCCATTTGCTTTGCTAATTCTCTAGTTTTTGTTATATGGGAAATGATGTTGAGAGATAAAGGTTTGGCCTTTCTGTGTTGTGGACTTGTGGGGTTATATGTGGATCTGTGTAGAGGTTTTGAATTTTAAAGTGTTGAACATTCTTTGATTTTTGTTTGGGAGTAGGCTTGATAATTGTACTTTAACCATTTGATTTTTTAGATTCAATTTTTTTTTATGATAGTATAAAAAAAATCACTTG
>Ga0307517_10015197_pt1 | contig 10250 bp, 12 predicted proteins | sample 23_EM_MG_FD_194515 | JGI IMG/M metagenome (GOLD analysis project Ga0307517, IMG submission 194515) | Populus trichocarpa ectomycorrhiza microbial communities from riparian zone in the Pacific Northwest, United States - 23_EM | ecosystem: Host-associated > Plants > Roots > Unclassified | place...
TCTTAAACAAAGATAAAATTATAAAATTATTTAATAATAAGTATATAAATATGCTAATAAAATACCAAAATTTTGTAATTAAATTTAATTTAATATATATACCAATTTTTATTGGTATAGGTTTATTTACTATATTAAATGGGTTAATTTGGTTAATAACTCATCCTATTCCCTATACTTCATTAGATATTGATTTACATCAATTTATTTCTTCTAAAAATTTACTACTCTTTTTAAGTATGACGCCTAGTCCTGCTTTAGCAGGACAAGTACAGCACGGCTGTCAATCATTAAAAACAAAACATATTAATAATAATTATATTAGACTTGCCTGCAATACTAGCCAAAGGCAAGGCTAATCTATTAAAAATAATATAACAAATACTGATCAAAAAAAATTTATCCCATTTTTAAATATTAATTATGGAGAATTGCGCTAGCGCTAGTCCTTTGTTTAAAAAATTAATGTCTATTTTAATTAAGGATAGCCGTACGGCAGCTGTGCTTAGCTGTGCTAGCTGTGCGGTACCGCAAGCACCGCAAGCAAAGCAAGCACAAATGAAAAAACTCAAGCAAAAATTGAAAAGTTTTTAGATGAGCAAGCAAAAGAACTAATGGCATTAAATCTTTCTTCAGAAAATATAGTAGTTGCTGCCGTGCAGTACTAGTCAAAGGCAAGGCATGCGCTACTCGGATTATTAATATATTAATAGAAAATAAGCCTTTATTAATAACTTCTATTAATGCGTTGCGTACGCTACCGCTAAGATAATCTAAAAATTATTTAAATAATTTTTGCTCAGCTCGCTGTGCGGTACCGCAAGCACCGCTATGTGTGTAAATAATTTTGTGACTAAAATTTTAGATTCAGGATCTTTAAATACTAGCGCTAGCGCAACTAATAGCTACTGCTGTTTGGGCTCCGCCACCCATCTTTACTTTTTACTGTCTCAATATCAATTGCAGCAAAGGCTGCCTTACTATTGAGATCGTTACAATGCAAGTTAGCAGGTGCCTGCAGTACTGCACGGCAGGATTTATAGTGATAGGTTTTCTTTTTGTAACCGAAGGTAACCCAAGGCAAGTGGTAGAATAATATCTTTTTTGTTTTTTTTAATATGCTTAAATTACTAACCTTAGCTGTACAGCACCCGATGCTAATCTACTGATTTTAATTTTTTTATTATGCAGACTATCCTTGCTAAAGCTATTCAAACTCTCATGTTAAAATTAATAACATCGTGAACTTCATAACCTTCCTGATATAATTTACTAATATTCGCCTTAATAGCTTTATAATAATCATCAAATGGAGTTTCATTATTAACTAGAATATTGTGATGGTAAGTAAATTCAATACCATTAAAGTTACCTGCCGTACGGCAAGCATTAAAACTTTGTGATATCCAGCATGAAGATATTCCTCGTCAATTATCAATTGATTATAGATAGCTCTTAACAAGATTTCACTGCTCTGCTTGCGGTTGTGACGGTGCTTGCGGTACCGCACAGCGAGCAAGCACAGCCAACGTTGTATTTATTAGTGAAATATAAATTTATAGTTATTATTAGGTGCTTGCGTACATGCTAGCTGTCGTAGCGGTGCTAGCTGTACAGCACCGCAAGCATAGCTAGCAAAAGCAAGCAACGTACGCAATTATAAGTATAGAATGAATATAATTCTATCACCTAAGTGAATGCAAGATAGTAGACTAACTTGCGTTGTGCTGTACAGCGAGCCTGCTAGCCAAAGACAAGTGCAGTACTTACTAGCCATACATGCGGTGCTTCCTGCTGCGCCTGCCTAGGCAGACATGCAGCAGGACAAATTTAATTTTATTATATAATTAAATAAAATAGACACCATAGGACAAGTACATGCGGTGTGGTACCGCATACCTCCTTCGGTTAGCAGCGTACGCAATAACTAGTTAGCCAATAATAAATTTTATTACATTAAATATAAAATTTTTATTGTTAATTTTAAATTTTAATTTATTAATATAAAAATTTATGTGCGCCTTGCCTGCAAGGCCTGCAGGCTAGTAACGTACTGCCTAGTAGCGTACGCAAGGCCACGAAAAACTAAATTTAAATAAATGAAAACAATTAAGTTTAAATATTTCAATAAATTCTTGGATAGTTTAGATTTATTATTATTAATAGTAGCTATAGTTTTACTTATGAAAAATATTACCAATATTTGTATAGATGTTTTACTTGCATTATTTAATACAGATATAGCACTATGTATGGTTAATAATGTAAGTGAAGGTAGTGTAGCAACTACTCAAAACACTAACACTATTATCAGTAGAGATAATGCATTTGCGTCCGCTACTGATGCTATAAAAAGCTTATTCATTTATGGTGGGGCAGGGTTGCGCTTGCATTTTACTCGAAGTGGTGGAACTCCCTTTACAAAAGCTGCCATAATAGGTTCTACTATAGCCTTGGACAATGCTAGTAAAATATTAAGCAATACAATCAATGATCCTTCATTTTTACGTACTCATAAAGAAAATTGGGATATGATGTGAAGTAATTCTAATACTGTGGAGGAGCACAAATTAAAAAATGATGTCCAGGGTGAAACAGCTTTAGCCTCTATACTTGAAAAAAATTTTTTACCTGATGGTACTAATTCTTTTTTAAAAGAATTCTCAGATAAAATTTTTTTTCAATTTATGGAATATTTTAAATTGGTATTACAACCTGCTAATAATAATTTATCCAGCGATGTTTTAGCAAATCAAATTAATGACTTAAGTATTATATTATTTTTCATGTGTCTTTTATTAAGTATATTGATTATAGGTTTATTAATAAATATTATAATTGTAGTTAATTCTAATAGAATCTTAAATTTTTTTAAAAATAAGTATATTAGATTATATGTTAATATTAATCTTAAATTAATTAAATTAGAGGTAATTTTTTTAGGGGCTACAATACTTTATTTTTTATTTTTTATTTCTAAGGGTATTCATTATATAGCGACTAATCCGATAATAATTTAGTACGTAGTAACCGAAGGAGGCGGTGCTTGCGGCGCTTGCGGTACCGCACAGCTAGCACAGCTAGCATAGCAGGCCAATTGCTTTTGTAACTAATGCTAACGCAAGTTAGGCAACCAAAGCTGCGGAGCTGTACATGCGGTTGCGGAGCATGCCATGCGGTGCTTGCGGTGCTTGCGGTACCGCATGCCTTCATAAGGATTCTGAAAAGATCGTTAATCAGAAAAAGACGCTTAAAAATTTAATCGACGGTTCTCTTGATGTCATCGAGCAAACATATTCTATTAAGCACAATGAAAATAAGAGAGTGCCTTGCTTAGCTGTAAAGCAAAGCTAGGCAGATCTATAATGAAAATAATATATTAGTAGAAACTGCTTCAGCACCTAAAGTTTTGAGCGTAAAATAAAACTATTAACCCTAGCGCTAGCGCAACTAATTAATTTATAAGGGTTTTTGTGTTTTTTCTATAGTGTTTTCTAAGGGTAAAAATAGTCAATTTTATAATAATGTATAAAAATAAAATATAAGAAAAATGATGCTTAAAATAAACTCAATTTTGAGCAATTTTAGCTTATTTAAGAGAGACTAAAAGATTCATAATTTTGAAACATACATTTTGATGAGGAGAAATATCCCCCACCCCAAGGGTAGAACATAGTTAAATATATGAATTTTTATAAGTATAGATTAATAATTTATATAATTATATAACCATTATAATTAAATGGTATAATGTCGTGTTGCCAATACGAAATTATAGGTTCAAATCCTATTAATGGTACCTGTACAGCACCCAAATATAAAAATTTATTTCTTTAAAAAAGATTATATTAAGGTATTACGCCGTACGGCTGTCATAGTAACAATCATATAATATTAAGAGGTAATTGATACATGCTTTTGATGCACTAGCCAAAGGTGCAGTACTGCAGTGCAGAAGCAGTCAAATAATGATTACATTAAGAAATAAAAGCTAATAGGCTTTCTTAATATAATTATATAATAAAATAAAATAACAAATGATAAATAAAAAATTAAAAAATCTACAGGAGGAATTAAAAAATTTACAGGAGTCACTAATTGCGAACGCTAAAAAAGAAAAAGTGAATAAAAAAGCTAAGCCTAAATTAAATAATATCAACAAACAAACAAAGCTCAGCCATACGCCAATAATAATATTATATATTATATCATGGATAGCTTTTATAATAAGTAAATTACCATTCATAACAAAATATTCATCCGCTATAAAATTAATAATAGGAAAAACAACTTTTTGAGGATGCGGTGCTGTACAGCAGCTATGGTATTATTAAGAAAAGGTTTTATAACACTAAACGCTGTAATAGGAATATGGCTAATGTTTAAAGTAACAGGTTGGAATGAAGGTTCATTCTTCATGTCAGCTGCAGCAATAGGTAGCAGTTATATGGAGTTCTTTGTAACATTTATTTATAAAGCCTACGATTGGTTATATAGCTTATTTGATAATAAAATTGTACCTAACACACCAAATAATAATTGGAACGGTTCACAATTCAATGGTTGGAATATTCGACCGATGAAAGAAAATAATTATCTCTCAATCGCTGAAAATGCTAAAAGCTGGTATCAATCTCCAACTCAAATACCTGTTAATAATTCATGGAGCGATTGAGTTAGCTTGAAGACAATATTTTATTTAGGAATAACTATTATAACAATTGGTACTCTGTATACAGGTTATGTATACATAAATGATTGGTTTACTTATCCAAATGTTAGCAATAATATAGATCCTAAAGGTAAAGGTCCTCAAATACAGGTTGAGTCACCAAATGGAAGTATTAACACAATTAATAAATCTATAGTAACAAAGTTAGGTGATGTATTATTATTTAATAGAGTAAGAAATATAACTGATGCTGCAACATACTTAAGAGATAGATATTTACCTTATATGGATGTACAAGTAGTAGATGAAATACAGATAAATAATCCTTACACTCAAAAATTACATCAGTTTTATCCATATACGACATATAGACCTGGCGAGACATTTTTCAATAGATTAAAATGTGTATTAATGAAAGAAACCCCAATACAATATGAATTAAGAATGAATGATATAAAAATTTGTAATGGAACTGACCTTGTTTCTTTAGATCAGGATTTTATACATGGAAGTAGTAAAGATATATCACTAACCGATATACGTAAGGATTGCGGTGCTTGCGGTACCGCACAGCCAGCACCATCAAGTCCAATGTATAAAGGATATGGTATTAATCCTAAAGCACCTCCAGTACCAAATCTAGATAATGATTCATTATCTAGAATAAGCTATCAATATGGTATACCTCAGCCTAGTGCATCACCTATTTTAAAATCAAGTAGTATGATTAATCCTGATAGTTTCATGTCTAGAGTTGAAGCTGCTGCTACACAAATTAAATTAGACTCTATACCAACCACACCTAATATACCACCTTTAAGCTTAAGTAGTGATTGCGTACGCTAGTAGAGGTTATAAACTCTGCTGCAGCTACTTAAAACTTAAGTGATATTACTCGTAAAAAAGCAGAGAAAAAAGCTGTGTGGTTAGCTAAAAAAGCTGCGAGAAAAGCTGCGGAAGAATCTCTTAATGGATAATATAATAAATAAACTACCTAATAGTTTTGAAGCTAAAAATTGAGTAGCGGAGGCAAATATTATATCTGAACATTATAATTTGGCCGTACGGCTGCCTGCTTACGCTGGCAGCAATATAATATTATTAGACATCTTATACTTAAAAGTGATCTAGGAATTTTTAAAGTAATTAGTGCCTTGCTTAGCTGTAAAGCAAAGCTAGGCAGATCTTGAATGAAAAAATATTATAATAAGTAAAAATGAGGTAACTTTATATTTGCATTTGCCTATGGCTAGCCAAGATAATCAAATAATTAAATTTATCGATGAAATAAATATTACCGAATGTACAAATAATTCTTTTGTAAGAAGTATTATCCTAGAAAATGGTGTATATAAATTCGTAAAATATCCCTTTTCTATATAAGTATAGAATAATATTAATATCACATATTTAATTTGCAAATGCTAGATAGGAATAAATTTTATAATATAGGAATTAAAATTTATATTATTATATATAAAATATATAAGAGTAGTTATTAAAAAAAAAAAAAAACAAAAAACTACAAATATTATCTTTAAATTTAAGTAGTACACAAGTACTGTGCGTAATCACGAGAAACTAATAAATAAACAAAACATGAATAAAATAATAAAAACAAGTAAAAAAGTTAATAAGTTTAAAATGCAAACATACCAATTTCATTTGTTAAATGAACAAATGCTTACTAATAATTTAATCTCTCAATCAATAAGTAAATTCTGGGAAGAAAAAATTATCGGTAAAAAAGTATGTTTCAAAATTATGAATCTTTTAATATCTCTTAATTTAGCTAAAAATATAGTGTATTTTTCATCGATTTTATGCTCTCAAGATGGTTATCACCCCCCAAACATACTTAAATAAAAGGGTTAATTATACGAGTAAAGAGACTTGAACTCAAGAATAAATTAATATTCCATTATTTATATTATTTTATAACTTGTTCTAAAAATTTTATCATAACATCTACATTAGCGTTAGAACTAGTTTTATGTGTTTTATAAAAATTATCCCATACTTCTTGATCAAAATCTAATCTTTTATTTTCATCAAATAACAAAGGATTTTTAGCTTTTAAAGCTATAAAATCTTTGTTTGCTAACACATCATCAATTTCATTAGAACTTAATTTTCAATTAAATAATCTTGTTTGAGGTTGAGGTACCGCAGGTGTATTAACATCAGTAATACCTGAAGTATTTATAGGGTCTAAGTGAACAGTTTCTCTAGCTTTACCTTTCCAACCATTATAAATTTGAGCAAGTGCTTAGTAATCAATTAATAGAAACCTCTATAACTAAATTCTGGGAAGAAAAAATTATCGGTAAAAAAGTAATGTTAGAAAATAAACATTTAATTTTAAGTTATAGAGCTGCCTAGCTGTACAGCAAGGCACGTTCAGATAGTACAATATTTACATTAGGTCAGATGATAAGAGTTAATATAACAAAAGAATCATTAGATTATATCATTACTAAGATACAAACTATTTTGGCTCTTAAAGATGATGGATATAAAAATAAGGGTTTAAATTCGATCATATTTCATTATGGTTTCGTTGAAGGAAAAGCACCAATAGATAATAGAATAGTTGAAACATCTAACATGCATCAAAATTATAGACACTATAAATTACCTATTACTTTAGATCCATTGAAATATGGAACATGTGTATTCAAAGAAGTTCAAGACTGCGGTACCGCAGGTAACTTCTATATTCTTCAAAGTAATACTGGTAATTTATTTAAAATATTGCAATATGTAGACAGCGTAACTGGTCTACTTAATAATAATGTAGAGTTAATAAGAAACGGAATATCTGGTTTAATTTATAATGACCAAGAAATAAGTAAAAGTATTTTTACTAGATCCATAGGTGCAAATAAATATTATTGTAATGAAGAAAAAGGAGTTGAGTTCTTTCATTCTGTTAAACAAAATAAATACATTAAAACTTTAAATAAAGAAACTCAAATTAATCAGGATATCATTACTCTAGATCTAGAAACTTATGTAGATCATGTTTCCCGTACTTGTCCTGCTAAAGCAGGACTAGGAACGGTTAGGCTAATACCATATCTAATTAGTTTTTATGATGGAGTTGACTTTACAAGTAACTATATAACAGATTTTTCTAGCCATCAAGAAATGATTCTAGATTGCTTAAACAAACTAGTAATAGACAAGTACGATGGTTACAAAGTATACGCTCATAATTTAAGTAACTTTGATTCAATATTTATGTTAGATATTCTTAATAAACATTTCAATATAAATATCATAAGAAATAAAGGAAGAATAATTAGCATAAAAATAAGTAAAACAATAACTGATAAATTATTAAAGAAAGATAAGGTTATTAAGCTTACTTTCTACGATAGTTATCAGTTATTACCTTCAGCTCTAAGAAAATTAGCTATTGCCTTTAATACTAATACTCAGAAAGATATCTTTCCCCATAATTTCGTTAATAGGGATAATTTAAATTATATTGGAGCTGTACCATCAATGGATTTATTTCCAGAAGGTACTTTTTCTAGTGTGAATGATTATAATGAATATGCAAACAATTTTAAGGCTGGTTGGAATCTAAGAGATATAGCAACTAAATATTGTATCTTAGATTGTATTTCTTTACATCAAGTATTAGAGAAATTTAGTGTTCTGATTTGGGATAAATATTCTGTTAACATAACTAAATTTCCTACTTTAACTTCACTAACATTTTCAATATTTAGAACTCACTTTCTAGGTAATACTAAAATTCCTATGTTAGCAGGTAAGTTTTATACTGATATTAAGATGGCTTACACTGGAGGTGCTACCGATATGTATATCCCAAGTAATATTACGTTTATTGAAGGATTGAAAGCTTTTGGTTCTAAATTACTTAGAAAATTCTTGAAGTTATTTTATTATGACGTTAATAGTTTATATCCTTACATCATGAGTAAATTTGAATTACCGACAGGTAAGATAGTTTATTTTGAAGGTGATATCTACAATCAAGATTTAATTATTAATAATATAATTCCAGGAGGGGTACTAGGCTTCTATTTTTGTAGGGTAATTGCTCCAAGAGGTTTAAAACATCCTATTATTCAATTAAGACATAATAATAGAACACTAGCACCTGTTGGTGAGTTTGAATGTATGTTATACTCTGAAGAAATTGTTAATGCAAGAAAATATGGATACCAAAATACTCAAAATACTCCTAAACTCCAAATCCGAGATTACCAAAACGGCTCAATTCACACCCTAAATCACTTTTACCTACTTCCCCACCGCCACGTGCAACCCTATCTGCAGAAACCCCATTCAAACACACACTACATAATTTACCCATTTCTTTAAAGAAATTAGGTTTTTCATTTAATTTAGATTATAAAAAAGACGTATTTCCGCATGACTTTGTTAATAAGGATAATCTAGATTATGTAGGAGCTGTCCCAGGGATGGAATTCTATCCTCAAGGTACGTTTAGTAGTATTCAGGAATATAATACTTATTGTTCTAAATTTAATAATAATTGGAGCCTTAAAAAAGAAAGTATTAAATATTGCTTACTTGATTGTAAATCATTATTGGAAGTATTACTAAAATTCAATACATTAATTTATCAGGAATTCAATACTGATGCATCCAAAATGCCCACTCTTCCTTCTATTTCGTTTAAGGTCTTCAGAAAAAACTTTTTCCAAAATTGTAAAAACTTAATTCCTAAATATAAACTAATTGATTTCTTACACATCAAGGAAGCATACACAGGTGCAGTACTGCAGCAACTGAATTGTATAAATCAACTAATTTAAATTTACTAACACAAGAAATTAAAGAAAAATTATATCTTTATGACTTCAACGCTCTATTCGCATATATCTTAATGCACGCTAAATTACCTTGCGGTCAAGTAAGATCTTTTATAGGAGTGCAGTACTGCATTGAGATCTAGAACCCCAGGCAATTGGGTTTTTCTATGTCAATGTAGTTGCTCCATTAAACTTGGAACATCCCATTTTACAAATAAAACAAGTTGTTAACGGTACGCTAATGACCGTTGCTCCAGTAGGAAAATTTTCTGGCTGGTTCTTTTCTAAAGAACTAGTGCTTGCCGTACGGCACTGCAGGTATTGATTTAGGTTATGACATAGAAATCCTTAAAGGATACACTTATTCTCAGTCCGAAGTATTGTTTAAGGAATATATGGATGCATTATATGAAATGCTGCAGTACTGCACTCAATTTCCTAAAACTAATGCTTTAAATCAAATCGCTAAGTTATTAGGTAATAGTTTCTACGGGCGATTTGGTATGCACCCTTTATTTAATCCAACTAAGGTATTGAATAAGTCAAACTTCTATAAATTAATACATTCAGGAGATATTTCATTACTTAAAGATTTTATTTCTTTAAATGATGAATTTTTTATAACTACAAACAGCGCTAATGAGGATAAGGTTATTTTAGGAGATTCAATTATTAAGACGGACGTATCAATAGGTATTGCTGCTGCGGTAACTGCCTATTCTAGAATAATTATGGCTCAATTTAAGAACTTAGCCGCTGAATCA
>Ga0307517_10015198_pt1 | contig 10248 bp, 11 predicted proteins | sample 23_EM_MG_FD_194515 | JGI IMG/M metagenome (GOLD analysis project Ga0307517, IMG submission 194515) | Populus trichocarpa ectomycorrhiza microbial communities from riparian zone in the Pacific Northwest, United States - 23_EM | ecosystem: Host-associated > Plants > Roots > Unclassified | place...
ATTCTGTTTAGAAAGTGTTTGTTTATGTGGTAATTATTGTGGTTGTGGTTTGATAAAAGTGATTTTGAAAAAAATCACTTTTGTTGTTGGTTTATATAAAATGTATGTTTGATTAAAATTGCAGTTTGACTTTTTTTGTCCAAAATCATGTCATGATATGTTTGGTTAAAATTATGGTTGGAATTGATGTTGTACATAAAATGAATAAAAAAGACATAAATTAATCGGCATAAAAAGAAATTATTCATTTTTTTAAAAAAGAAAATATTATTGCCTCATCAAACTTGTTACTATGTCATCACGAACATAATCCATACGTGAAGCCCTCTGGTGCCCACATGTTTGTGATCGTGGAACCACATCGGTTAAAATATCATCATGAACAAAATCAGGATGGCGATTAAAATTCAACATCTTGGATCGACTTCCTTTGAATGTAGTTATGTAGTGCCATTGATACGACAACAATTTAAACTTGTGTTTTGTAAGGAAACACGGACATGTTTTGCAAGATTCTCCATCTTTTCTTTCAAACTCTAAAAGTACGTTTTATTACACATCATAAGGATGAATGGACACGGTTGAATATTTCTTCCCGACTTTACGGTTGTCCTTGTCGATGAAATTCTGGCAGATGATATCTCTCACCTCTATATAGCCCCAAGTAATCGTACTCATCTGTATATCCCAAATTAACAAGATAACACTTCCCTGCATCAAGATAATGTTCGTTCAAAACTTAATTCCTATTACAGACCAAAAAGAAAATTATTCAAATTTAATAACACCTTCATTTTTTTTATTTCTCAATACCTTCTAGTGGCTTCAGAAATCTTATATTTGGATTGTCAATCACCTCAATAAATATTCTTGTATCGTGTGCAGTGTGCACTACCTTCCCACCCAGCCCAAATAAATATAAATTGCATGTCAAAGCTACATGCCGCCATTATATTTTGAGTGAGTACACCTTTTCTGCTAATAAATGATATTTGATTTTCTTGTGATACACAAACATGTACATGTGTTCTACCAATCGCTCTAATACAATTCTACATAAAAAAAATAGTTTTTGGATTCATTGCTATTTCTATTGGTGTTGTGGAGAATTCTGGATCTACCGGTTTGATTAGTTCAACAGCTAGCAAGCACACCGATTTGAGAACTTCGTTGAAATATCTGCTTATGGTTTCACCTGAATGTTGAAATCTCCCCTGAACTTTCCTGTTTCAAGCTCCTAGAGCTAAAGTGTAGAGAAACATGCATACCTTCTTAATAGCACTCATCCTCTTATAATGCTTTAGCCCGTACAACATTTCCAAATCAACATACAGACTTTGCAATGTGTTTACATTCATCCTAAACATGTTAACATAACGTATCCAATGCCTATTTAAAATTTCATTCAACCATATCATTCATGTGTTGTATGAAACCATACATGGTTCTTTATAAATATAATTATTATAATACAAAGCAAGTGCTCCAGTTGTACATAACAATAGTTTATTGCGATCACACTCTCTAAGTCAAAAACAAATCTCCTTCCTCATCATCATCGTGTTTATTTTCATCATCGTCGTCGTTGTCGTCATCATTGTTGCTACCCAAATTTTGACCCATGTTTTGATAAATTTTCAGAAAAATCCAAAAATAGCGAAAAACATTGAAAATAAATAAATAAAAATACGTTTTTAATACATTTGCATCGTTTTTAGCATTTTTAGCATCGTCTCAAAAGAATTTAAATTTTCAAAGATATTTGGAACGCGTTCAACTTTTAACGCGTTATTTTTAAATCATTGATTTTCCTCATTTAGTCGATGTTGATATTGCTCATTTTCAAAAAATACAAAAAAATAAGAAAAATCAAAATTTACAAACAAAGAAGTTGAGGGACCAAGTTGGAGACCTAGCAACATTTTTACCTATAAATACCGGTCCCCTCAACACACTCAAAAGGGGGGCAATTTTACACATTGAGAGAAAAAAACACAAAAAACCCTAACCCTAAAAACCCTTTTCCTTTCTCCTGGAGCCGCCGTGCTCCCTTTTAAGTTAAAGGAGCGCAGCCGCCCACTTTTGAGATCTTTTGAAACACAGGCCGCCGTCCCCCGGGGTCCTTGGCTTTGTCTCTCCCATGACCAGAGAGCCAAGGACCCACCCCGCCATTTCAAATCCCCACATTCCCCCGGGGCATCTCACCGTCTCTCTCCCAGCAGTTCTTGGTTTCCTTCCACCCGACCGACCCAACAACCCATTCGCCTGAACCAGCCGCCGCTCACAACTTCCTTCTCCCATCGTCTCCAACAGCCCCATACACTGTCCCATCTCCCTCTCATCAACACAAAACCAGCACCTCTCAGCCTCCTCTCTCGGCCAGCCGCCGCTCACCCTCTCCTGGCCGACCCAGCTTCCCCATAATCGAGAGCAGCCCCACAGCGGCAGCCCCCATTCTCGAACAGCACCCACAGCAGCCGGCCACTACATTTCTCTCAGCCTCGGCCAGCAGGTCTTCCCTTCCTCCGCCTCTGCGCACACAGACCAGCCTCTCCCTCCGCAGCCGGACAACGACAGCAAAAGCCAACCGCCGTTGCCACCAACCGGATTGGAGACCATCCAGCAGCAACCCATACACGGCCTTTCCTCCTGGAAGCCGCCAGACACCTGAAGCGAAAGAGATGAAGACATAAACCAAAGAAGGATCTGTGGATCTGAAGGGAGAAGCATATCCAAAAAAACAAAGGAAGAAAAAGATTAAAATCAACTGCCATTTGTTGCGTTTTCTTGGGTTTGCAGGTGACGGGGATCCTCACCGCCAGCAGGGAAGGGAAGAGGAGATGAAACTGAGCCAGACCCACCCGGCTTCCAAGTTTTTGTGCGGCGGCGCATGAACCCACGTGCCGCCAGTGGCTATGGCGCGTGGGAAGACGCGCCGCCACTGTTCATGCTGTTCCAGAAGGGCTTCCCAGCACTGTTATGGATTTTTGAGGGGTTATTTTGTAATTTTCAAATTGATTAATGTAATATTTGTTTAGTTTGAATTTTTATTTGTATGTTGTAAATTTGGATGTAACAAAAAAAAAAGTAAAGAAAAGAAAAAAAATATAGTGAAAATGTATGTGTGTGTTTGTATTTGTTTTACGGATTTGCTATTTTTTTTTATACATTTTTTATGATAAAATCGCAAAGGCAAAAGAAGAATTTAATATTTTGATTGACTCACGGTCCAGAATTATTAACTTATACGTAAGTTGTATTTCTAATATCCGATGAAAAAACAAAATTTTAAAACTTCTTTAACACGTCAAAGTCACGAAGCAGCTTACCTCAGGTAGGGTGCGTTAGGGGTGCTAATACCTTCCCTAATCACAACCAGTCTCTTACCCGCGAATCTCTGACAAGACCAGTACATCCGGTTTCCTAGTAGCCTTCAATAAATTACTAGGTGGCGACTCCAACGAACCAATTCAAGCAAACCACATAATGAAAAATCGCCAGCGATGCCGCGCGGATATGACGTGCGACAATCATCATTTGTATTGTTGTCATTACCAGCACCGCTACTACATCCAAAACCACTACCAGTACTTGTACCACCAAAACCATTTGAAACATATTGAACAACATTATTCATAACATTGTCATACTTATCATCAAATAGATTATTAAACCAATTCGCATCCATATCTACAAAACAACAAATTTTTTCACGTGTGAAATTGCCACAAATACATTTAGACGGAGGAATCTGTTTTGAATATTAAAATTTCATGCCAGCCTGAACTTATACCAAAACAGAAATTATGAAGCATTCCCAAATTATCGTAGATCTTTTAGTAATAATTAATGAATACAATATTGCGTGCAAAACAAATTATCATTGAAACACAAATACTATACAATTTTTTTAAAAAAGGTACCAATGCAAAAAAAAAAAAAAAGAGAGACTTATTTGAGAGTATGGTAAAGGTTATTTGTAAAAATATTTTTTGCTTGAAAATATATTAAAATAATTTTTTTTTTATTTTTAAAAATTTATTTTTGACATTAACACATCAAAACGATACAAAAACACCAAAAAATTAATTTACAGCTAAAAAAACTTAATTTTTTTCAAAGGTGCGGTTGGGCTACAATTCCAAACGGGACCTAAATCTTGAAAATGTCCAATTTGATGATATTTTTAAAAAATAACTCAGTTTTGTAAAAATTTTAGGAGAATGACATAGGTTGAAAAAATATCTGGAAAATAGCGTAGTTTAAACATAATCATGTTTTTAAATATTATTTTTGTACACAATCGCTATTCATTAAAATGCATGTTTCAAAATATATGTTCTTTCCAAATTAATGAACTTAAACAAAAGTCAATTCAAATTTTTATGAAGATCCAATAGTCAAAAGATAAGATTCAAGATTTAATGGCTAAGAAGAGAGAGGAGATAAAATGATGTGGGAGGAGAAAGAAATGTGGAAGAAAAAAAGAGAAAGAAATAATAGGTCATTAAGGTCACACCGGGACTCTGTTTTTAACACATTCATTATCGTTAAAAAGATTTCAATTATATGATTCTAACAACTACCAAATGAGTTCATGATTGGTTAGGGTTAATGATGAACTCGTTTGATGGTTTTTCAAGGTGTCGTTAGCGTTGTCTCATTAAGATCTTTCTAACAATACTAAATGTGTAAAAAACAAAGCCCCAGTGTGTTTCCAATGACCCATTCTTTCTCTTTTTTTTTTTCTTTTCTATTTCTCTTACATGCTTCTTTATCTTATCTTATTTTTTTTCTTGGTTATTAAATTTTAATCTCATTTTCATTATCATTGAATCTTTATAAAATTTTAATTTCACATTTATATCTTTTAATTAATTTGAATAAAAAATAACTTTTAAAACAATTTCTAATAGAAGTTATGTTAAAATTATATTATTTTTCCAATACTTTTTTAACCATTATTTTACCGCAGGATAAAAGAGCCCAATTTGATTAACTATGCCCTTATCATTTTTTATTTATTTATTATCATGCACGACTACTTAACAAACAAGCAAGGCAATGATCGCACGGTGACGGACGACTTGCTTAACAAGCAAGCAAGGCAATGATCACATGGTGACGTCGACGCTGACGTTGGGTAAGATTATCGTTTTACGTAGGCAGACTAGAGAACCTTTGAAAAAAGAAAAGAAAAAGAAAAAGCGCGAAGTCACGCGAGACTTCCACGTTTCGACATTCCATACGGTGCCCTTTAAAACGGAAAACATTTGCAATCCCGAAAAGCCTTCAAAAGATTTTAATTTTCCAAGCATGTGATTTTTTTTCACTGGACATCGGGTTTGTTTGTTTTTGTGTTTTAAAAATATTTTTGATAAAATTTAAATTTTTTTTATTTTTTAATTAACTTCAAATTAATATGTTTTTAGTGTTTTCAAATCATTTTGATGTGCTGATGTCAAATATAATTTTTAAAAAATAAAAAAATATCATTGGCATGTATTTTGACATGAAAAGTTATTTGAAAAGCAACCACAACCACAGTAAAACAAACCCGAAATGAAATGAATTATCTACTGCGACGACGACCATGAGAGCTCAAACCCAATAATATTTAATTATGTCGGCGAAAGAAAAGAGATTCTCCGGTGAGAGAGAGGTGGCCTTCCTTGTTTGTTTCCTTTATTTTGGGATTTACTTTAGAAACTCCATCTGTGAAAAAACTCGTCCTCTCTCTCTCAGACGAACTTAAGAGGCCGCTAGAACGGTTATTTGATAATAAAAATAGGATTAGAAGAATCGTCCTCCGGGTCAAGTTACATTATCAAATATATGTAGAGGGCAAAAGCAAGGGCGTGTTTGGCTGGTGGATTTAACTTGTTTTTTGTTAAAATTTGAATTTTTTAATAAATTTTGTATGTTTTTGGTTATTTTGACTTTAATTTTTTAAAAAATATATTTTAAAAAATAACCTATGTCATTCTCTCCGACAATAGTCAAATTCAACAGTCACTTGAAACCTTAAAACCCAATCACATGCAAAAAACAAAAGCTAACAAAATTATTTCAATTATTGTAAAAGCTAAAGGCTAACAAAAGCAAGATCGGCGAAGGTCGGCTCCGTGAATGGCGATCCAAGTACACTTTATTTGATACTTATAAAATTATTTCAATATTTGTGTATGAACCATACACTTTATTTAATGAAAATAAAGTAAAATTCGGACCTTTGATGGAAGCTTGCCGATGACAAGGTCCGGTCTAAAAGAATGACCATTACACCTCTGAAATACATAGATGTCGAGGAGTAGTTTTGGTCTCCGTTCACCTCCATTGTGATCCCTCTAAACTGTTCATGTTCGTGGAGCTGTAAATTCTACTTTAAGAAAAAATTCATTTGTAAAAGTGACAAATCGATCGTAGCTCCATGATATCATCCATCAATTTTACGTTAGACGACCTCATACGAGTAAATTGCTGGCCAGATAGGAACGCATACGAAGGAACTTTTCTATCCTAAACTATAACATCATTTTTCTATCATCACTTTTACGCCAAGTATTTAGTAAATTAATAGTAGTTATTTTTTAAAATATTTTTATTTAAAAATATATTAAATAATATTTTTTAAAAATTATTTTTAATATCAGAATAATAAAATAATCAAAAAATATAAAAAAAATATTAATTTAAAATAAATAAAAATAAAAAATTAATTTATTTAAAAAATATTTTTAGAACGTAAAAATAACCGGCATTAACCACCGTGATGCAATAGACACTCATAATTTCTTATCTCGACAACAAGATTAGATTGGAATAGCTTTAAATTAGCCACAACCACATATGGGCACCGTATGTATTTGTTTTTTTATTTAAAAAATAATTTTTTTATATATTTAGATTGTTTTAAAATATTGATATTAAAAATAAATTTAAAAAAATAAAAAAATTATTTTAGTATATTTTTAAGTAAAAAAACAATCGTTACAATCACTATAATAAAAGAATCCAGACCGTTGGATTATGGGTTCTTTCTTATATAAAAGTCACTCGGGGATTAATTAATATGGGATATTGTCTACAGCTCACGTGTGCACATATGACATCTCTCAACAGTAATGCTGTAGAGACTAGAGATGGCATCAGTGATCCAAAATAGGTTGTTGTCTGTAAATATCTACGGAAAAGCAAGCATCGTATCTTATATCTGCAAGGAGCTACCAGGAGAAAAAGAGGCAAACCAAACACTTATTGAATTACAGAAATCCTGATAAATTACAACCACCGAACTAATGACAAAAATCACTCCTTACAACAAGACTGCATATATACACCACGTAATAACGATAAGCAAAACCAAGTAGTCGCACAGGATAACCATGGTAGTATCACGCAAATTAAACATCCGCTTCAAATTTTTCAGCGAGGCAGGAGAAGGGATGCCTTCTTGTCCTCAATCTCTAAATGAAGCTTGACTGAACCGGTGCACCAGTGATGTCAACCGCGAAGCCCCTCCACCACCCAATGCTTTGCCCTTCTTAATGTCAATTAGCTTGTCGTAAAAACACCAGGGAAAACTGAGGAAATGAACTCGGTTCATTCCCTCGTTGTAGCGACCCCAATAGCTAGGATGATATGTGACGTAGTACCAAGCTGATGCTTTTGCGTAAAGATCATCAGGGCTATTGTCGCTCTCGTCAAACCAGGCTCTAGCTTGCTTCCTCAAGGACCTTATAGAATAATTAATAGAATCAAAGTCTCTTTTCTTGTCAAAAGACTTCCCCACTTTCATGATGCTACCGCTGATTATTTCGGCCTCAGTTTTGATCCCATAATAATCCATCATGTTCCCCAACTTGTTATCATACACACTTTTATAGTGGAAAGCCTCGTCAATATGCTTCTGAAATCCATCCACTTCCATGTCAGGGTCATAAGACCGCCTTGCCATTTCCTTAGTGAAGGATCTTACGGGACTCGTGTCTGGTGCAATGTCTCTTACATCTCGAAAAAGCTTTCCAAGCACACGCTGGGATTCATAGGTACGTTTATCGGCTGCCTTTTCCATGAAATCTGGATATTCTTTGACACGTAGTTCGCGAGGGATTTTAGCTGGCACCCCAGTTTTGGGGAAGTCAACAGCGATTGAGGACAGCCGAGCAAGCTCAATACATTCTTTACTTCTTGCCATGAGAGGGTCCCTGTCTGCAAAGACCGTGTGAGCATTGCAAATGATCCCTAAGCTGTCGTTGAGAAGGTAATCCGTAAAATACTCTTGAACTTCCTGTGACATTGTAGTGAAGTTAACTCAAAGGGAAAAGGTCTATCAGTATATGAATCAGAGATGTGTTTGTATATGAGGTCCGAGCAATGCTGAACTTCCTGTAACATCCGTACTATGTAACATTTCATTAATTACCAGGAATTCAAATCAACGGAACTTTTGGACATAAAACCATCGAGCAATGCTGAACTATCCAGGCAATATATCAATATCAGAAAAAAAAAAATATCTCCCTTGAGCCTAACAAACTGTGTAATAGCACATTATATTCTCATTAGTGGAACACACAAATTTGTAAGTAATGATATATGGCACTGGATACGATGTATTAAAATTAACTTTCGAATAAACCGTAGTCCTAGATTTTCCCATGTTTAAGGGCTCAACCACTACATCTTCTCTCAGAGTCATATCTTGGTCTATGTCACAATAACGTTTCCATCTAATAGTTTCTTTCCTGATAACTAGCTACTGAAATTCTCCTGCCTCCACTGTCCAGACTCCAGGCAAGTCTTAGTAGCAGGCACATTGCCTTTAACAATAGCGACATTTTTAGTCTTTTTTCTTATCCAGATCCAATGAAGTGCCATGTTCTAATATCCTACTGATACCCCCCCCCCCCCCCCACGTTAGTTATCAGAGCGAAAAAGTGCAGGATTGCACATTATTCTCCATGTTTCATCAAGAAAACAGCACCTGCTGGCAGAAAAATTTCTAAACTAATGAGGATGCCATTACCATGGCTACTTGCAGGTAGATAAATGCATCTCTGTTAACCATCTTTCTATCCAAATAAATATGAAATATATTTCAGCTACACATAAATTTCAATGGTTGCAATGAAATTCTAGTATATAAAGGCCAGAATTTGGAAACATGTCAAGGAATAAAACAATTAATGACATTTATGTTCAGGAGACGATTCCTGAGCAAATTTATGCGAAAATTAGAAATGACAAATTGAAATGATGAGAAGAACATCTGAATCAAAGGATTCAATATGATTGCTTGTTAAAGAGTAAAAATGAGATGTCTCAGACAAACGTTAGCACACTACCAAGTGACTGAATGGTACCTCTATCGTAACATCATGATCCAAAATCGTAGTTGGTGCTGCCGTATAATCCATGGGTGGAAATGTCCGAGGAGGAATAAGATCAGGGTCCCAACATACAAAGTAGACATCTCCATCTAGATCACTTCCCGAGCATTCATTTGCATGTGGTCTGATCAAAATTTAACCAGTATCAGAAAGCAATGCTTGCGTAAAGAAATTTAATGCCCATGTGGAAAAGCAATGCCTCGTACAGAAGATACAACAGTACAGTAAAATGATTTTTTCATTAAGAAAATCTAGAACCTTCCCAACAAGCAATAAATAAATCTTGTAGCATGTAGTTAAGTCTGACTAACACAAAACTATAGATAGACAATGGCAACCTCATCGTGAAAAAGAGGATTTCTGCAATATCGATTCTTCAAAATGTCTTTTTCAAACCAAAAACTACAGAAAATAAGAAATTTACCTCTTTCCTTTTTGGGGAAAAACGATGCAATCCACCATGTGATGCAAAGCTGGCACATTCACAGCCTCTAAGACCCGCACGTCTCCTGGGTGTAGACACGGGTTTTTTGCGACAATTAACTTTCCCTTCAAAATCTGAGTATTTCTCACTGCTTCGCCACCTCTGGAATGATCACGGAACTGCCCATGTCTAGCACTAGAATACTGAACAAATGCTTGACCATATCCCAACGTCCTGGTTTCATCCAAGCATCCCATCATCGCTCTTCCTTTTGGAATAAATATCCGCGCTCTTGTCCGCAAATCAAGCAACTTTGATGCACAGAATGTTTGCAGCATCATTGCAAGAAATGGCTCTGCACCCGGTTTATAACCGCATGCAAGCATTTCCTTCAGAACGTTCGTGCTCTCTCCTGGAGCCATCAACTCGAGT
>Ga0307517_10015199_pt1 | contig 10248 bp, 15 predicted proteins | sample 23_EM_MG_FD_194515 | JGI IMG/M metagenome (GOLD analysis project Ga0307517, IMG submission 194515) | Populus trichocarpa ectomycorrhiza microbial communities from riparian zone in the Pacific Northwest, United States - 23_EM | ecosystem: Host-associated > Plants > Roots > Unclassified | place...
ATCCCGCCTGAACTATTACCGCAGCCACTATAAAGCTACATTCCTCATCGGCGATTGTCGTTGTGACAACAACTCCCACTTTCGAGTGGCAGTTCCGGCGATAAGAAATCGCATGTACCGATAGGCCCTTTTCGATAGGATGTGACCCTGATTCGCCATTTCCCTTTTGTCATACTAGCTGACCACTTGCGAACTCGCCGGGCAATGCCTTAAGGCCTTATCCCAGCTCGCCGGACAATGTTGGTCTGAGATTTCCGCGCAACGTTCATTGTGATCTAAATTTGCCGGGCGATGCTTACTGGTATTGTGCCCGGGCTCGTGTCACACGCAAAAACTCTCATACAGACCGACCCTGTCGATCCGGATTCACCGAGCAATGTTGGCTTCAATGCACTGCGCCTGCGACCCTTCAACTTGAAGTAAAGTGCAATCTATCACCCTGGGCCTTTTTTCTTTTTTCTTCTCGTTTTTGATGTCAGCTTATCATGCGGAAATAATCACAGTCCGCGAGATTTGAGAAGGTGGGGCGCCCCGGCCCCGGACAATGGGGTGTGATGCATGATCAGCAGAAGATGTTGACATCAGCTATTCGCAGCACAAGCAGGAGACAAGGAGATTTTTGGCACGTTGGTGTGTCCTTTGTATTTCACTCACCCCTTCCTCCCCCTTCAATGTTGTAGGTGTCTGGCTGTTTGTACTTGGTACCCACCGGGAATCACTACACTAGTACATGGAGCATGTCATCGCAGATGTTTTTCTCCTTTATTTTTCCCATGTTTCTACATCCCTTTGGACTTTCTTTTCTTACCACACCTCACATTCCTTATTCGAACATTTTCCTTCACACTTCATGACACAAGAAAGGGGGTATCATTCAAGAAAGAACGCCTACTCAGGAAGGTTGGGAGACACAAGATGGGTATCTACAAGAGTGTCTACCATCCACTCCATCTCCGCTTCAAGGTGCACCGCCTCCTGGAATTCGGCATAGGAGGACCATCGCAGGACGTCATACCCCAGCAAGACCCTCTCCACCTCATAGCGACTAGGCGGACCATGCTCGGGTAACTCCCCCAGTCGACCCGGACTCTCCACCCGTGGAGGAGTCATCGGTGGAACGTCCTCTAGACGCGCTTGGTCGACCACCCTCCGACGACGCCTGTCGCTGCTCCCAAGACGACTCGCCTATAAGGAGACACCCCATCAGAGGCTGCTTACGCCCAGTTCGACGAGCACGCTGACCAATACAAACCGGCAAGATCTCGGCCATCATAGGCACCGGATCAGGAGAAGGAACACTGGAGTCGTCCTCAGTACACCCCGAGCAACGAACGACCTCCAGAACCTAGTAGATGTTCATTAGTGCCATTACACCAAGTTTGGCCCCAACGACATCTACCTCGATGTCTCTCGCCTCGGTTCCCAACACAGGTTGCTCCTCAGACAGGGCAGGATAGGAGGTGTACTCCAATTCATCGTCGAGGACCTATTGACAACGTCAGCACCACTTCACCAAAGGAGGCGTTGGACGTCATCACCTCGATAGGAACCTCCCGACTCCCGGACAAGCCGCACTTGCAGACCTGATCCTAAACACTGGTCGTCAATAAGGTTACAGACACCTCAAAGGACCCAGTGCACCTGCAAAGATTCTATGCGCCCACGAAGTTCTATGGTGAACTGCTCCTCAGTACACCACAACTTCTCCAAGTCCGTCAAGCGTTGGGACAAGTCCCGGTTCTGCTGGAAGACCTCCTCCACCTTCGACGCCTGAGCCATAAAGGCGGTCTCCATCTCCCTGCGCTCGTTACGTTCTCGGGTCACCTAAAGGAAGGGTTAGTCATATGTCTTTTAACCAAAGACATTCAATGCCCTCACCTCCCCCTCAAGAACGTCAATCCGGCTCAGCAACCGACTTGCCATAGAAGACGCATGCCTCATTTCCACACTCGTAGGCAGACTTCTCCCCCTTGTCGAACCCCCGGACGTGTACCTCTCGTCATAATTCTTTATCCCCATGGTGATCAAACGATCCAGAGTCCTATCCCTCTTGGGATGCGAAAATCGCCGATCGTTCTGGAGCCGCGCAGTCTGGATGGCCGTCCCCCACAAGAAGTCCTCATTGTGCAAGTCATTCTGGTACAAGTCAAGGTACCCGTTTCCTGGTCCATCCAAACGGTCAATGATCTTGGTATTCCTGGGATAAGGATCGATAACATTGTCACGAGCATGAGGGAACTTCCCCTGGGCGGAGCGAGAAATGGAGACGTCGCCAATACGATAAGTGTCTTGGGCAATTCTGGGCATAGTAACAATAGGTGTAGAGATGAGAAGATGGGAGAGAGAAGCTAGGTTTGTTGGATTTGGAAGACGAGCGGATGATGAGTTGGCACCCTAGGACGCCTCCTTTTATCCGCCTTCCCTCTACAGGGACACGTCACTCTGGTTGCCATCAACACCCTTGACAACCAAAGTGGTCCCACTCTTCCTATTTTCCTATTGGCTGTTCCCACACCCTCCATCAATTCCCCTGACAACAATGGTGTCACTTTCCTTCCTATTTTTCCATTGGATGTTCCCACGCTCCGCAGTCTTCCTTTGTCATAAAGTTTCTCACAGTTCATTTCCCTTTGTTCTTATTTTCCCGCGACCCACTTTCACTCCGATCATGATATCATAATATTCCCACGACCCACACTTACTCCAATTATGATCTCATGTCACAGTCACATGTCACAGGCCACTCTGGTAGTATATAAGGACCTCAGATAGCATGTGTATTCTTTAGTTTTGTTATTACAGGATTTCCTCTGCCTGAAGACGCTCTTCGGACAAGCTCAGAGACTACTGTAAGAAGCAGGACACCAGGCCTGTTCTCTTCCACTCTATCATCTCCTCTTTTCTACACTCGTTGCTCTTCAAGCTTCCTCGGCACACCCGCTCAGCGTTTGCTACCCACCAGCATCAGAAAATCCCTCCTAGGTTTGAAGACCTCTACCCTCATTTGAGGTTCATTGTTGTCTCTGTCAAGCAAGGGCAAGCTACTCAAGAATCGGTTAGTGACTCCTAGTGAGGAGTTGTTTCCTGGAGTGTCTAGGCGCAGAGTGGCCCTAACAGAGCACGGTACTTATTTAGTAGTGCATAGACATGTGAGCTTGTGCGAATGCCAGTCCCCACTAAAGGGTAGGCTCAGCTGATGGACAAAAGGGATCACATGCGTGCGTTAGCAAAAATTGGCAAATATGAAATGTCCCTCAGTATCGTTGTGCCCATCATGCCATGATGTCGCCAGCGGAGGCCCCTACCTTCTCACTGTCAGGTAGCTCTGGTACTCACTATCTGGTACTTTTCTTGATGACTGTGTCCCACCATAATGATGAGCTACTTGCTAAGTGAATTTGGTACTGAAGTTGAGCCTCATTAGCATTGGTGTCTGTGTGCCCACCTTGTCTCTTTGCCTTTTCGCGATAGCCCCACTCATCTGGGACAAACAGAACATGGAGTTCCTCAATAATCCCACAGGATTCCTAGACCCATGCTACTTCCATGTGACCTTTGAGCATATCACTCCCCTGGAGGTTGGTATGCCTCTCCCTCTTTTACACATGCAAATACACCTGCATTTTTATCATGAGGGAAGGACTAACTGATTCCCCTCATGAAGAATAGATTTCGAATGGTGTTTTATCTATGTCTTGTCACCTAGTAACCAAGACCTCGATCAAGAGCTCCACAACTGTCTTACTGGACCTGCCCCCATAGACATAAATGCTTTCAAGTTCAAAGGTTATGCACCAGACCCAAAGAAGACATGCTGTGTTGTGGTGTTGATCTTGGCCAGTGTCACAAACTCAAGATTTAATCAGTCAAATCAAACAAATCACGATCGAGATTTGTGACATAAAGGAGAGGAGGGAACTGAAGTCATATTTCAATAATGATACAAATACAAATATGACTACAAGACATCATGATCGCAGGGAGGCTCACAAGAAGAGTGATCTTCCACCATTAAGTGGTGAAGAGGGTGATGACCGTAGCAAACACTATGACTACAGTAAACGAATTTACCATCCTCAACACAACAGTTGTTGCATCCAAGGACATTGTGCTCCAACTCAATGCCCTTCTCCAGCAAAATCCACTGCATGGCTTCCACCGCATCCTGAACACCATCCCTCATCACCAGATAATGAAACTCCTGAAGTGAAGACTTCAAGGAGTTCTCCTTGGTCAGGAGAGCTAAACGATCCTGAGTCTCCTGATGGTGCGGCAAGCAACGTTGGCAAAGAGGACGATCCTCCTTGAGGGACAAGTAGGAATCCTTCTTGGAGTGATGATGGCGACGTTGTTTGCGTTGCTTGTAAGAAGGTGGGGGTGTAATAGACAGAGTCGATAGAACTGGAGGAGACAGACTCGAGGGCAGGGAGGGAAGCGGGTGTGGATGGTCCAGACGTTCCCGCAGAGAAAGCTGTGACATCTGAGATGTCACAATGTTCGATGGATCCAAAGAACTGGCAGGGAGCCTGTCGCCCAATCTGAGAAAACACAGACGCCATAGGAATCCAATGAGTCTCCACATAATGAGTCAGAACAGATTGACACATTCATCGAGAAAAAGGCGGAATCCGGATGAGCCTGATTGGGCACCATTAGCCCAACGAACCCACATCTGGACTCGTCAGGAAGACCACACAGTCATTATGGAGACAAAGGCTTGTGGGTGTACATCTGGGTAATGTCGGATTCATTAGTTAGGCTACGTGGTCATTATATATATAATCGACTTACAGGCAGACGTCTGGATAACATTGGGTTCGTTAGCTGGACTACACAGTTACCATATGGATATGCGCCTTATGGGCAAATGTCTGGATGATGTCGGGTTCATTAGTTAGACTATGTTGTCGAGTTCCAGAATCGATAGCCTGATACTTGAGCAGTAACAGTCAATCCGTTTGGTTCACTTGTTGTTTAGACAAGTAAGGCTGGTTGTAAGTCTTGGGTGAACTTGACTAACAACTCCACAGGGTAAGCGGGATTGACGTTGTCCGGTCTTGTGGTCCTGTTGAGTTCGCTGAAGGGGTTTGATGTCTTCAGTAGTGTTTGAAAGGTTTCAGTTACAATCTTCCTGTACACTCTCTCCTTGTCTGAATCTTGTTGTTCTGCACCTGGGAATGGAGGGGATTGATGGAGAATGGGTTCCTGATCTGCTTGATGATCGGGAATGGAAGGGGAAGTGGGGTTGCTAAGGGGATGGTTGCTGTGGTGATTCTGTTGAGGCTGTGTCTGTTGAGGCTGTGTTCTGATGGGCTGTGAAGGGTTCAATGAATCAGTGTTCTGTTGCTGGGGTGACTGTTGCTGGGTTCTGTGGGCTGTGCGGAAGCAAGGGGGCTGTGTCGTATGGAATCTGTGGTCTGGGAAGGCTGTGTTCGGGTCTGGAAGGCTCGGTGTTCGTCGTGGGGATGAGGGTTTGTGTGGGGAGGCTGTGGTGAAAGAATGTGTTGGGAACAAAGCTTACTACGCTTTGGTGGCTGTGTGGTGTTTGAGTGACTTGAATTGATGTAAACGGATAGCAGTAGGTTCGGATAACTTGGTTTGAAGGTTGCTGAGGACATCCACTCGTATAGCTATCACCTGTCTGTTTTGTCTGACACTCCCCGCCCTGAAGACTCGTGCTTCAGTCGTAAACGGAGATCTGGATGCCAGCAAATACAGAACCAATCAGGTGGCCTGAGATATGGTCTTCACACAATCAATCGTGCAACGTTGGGAGAACTGTTTGTATAAGATGACAAGTGAATGTCACTTCTGCCACACAGGTCAAAGGTAAAGAGTGTAAGTGTTTGTTTGGGTGGTAGGTGGTGGGAACTGATGGGGAGGATAGGGGGAATTATGGTTCTGCTGAGCAGATTGCCACAAAGGTAGGGGGGAAGTAATCTACCCTTAGAAAAGGGGTTGAGGCTAATTTAAAGAAATCCAGTCAAGAAGGTCATGGAACATTCCAAGCTTCTCAGTGGAATTTCCTAGGTTCTATCTAATTCTATCTAATTCCATCTGCTTCCAGAATCTTCCATCTGCTTACATAATTCCTCATTCCTTCAGGTTCCTTGATGTTCCAGAATGTTCTGTCATGTTCTATGGTGTTCTGTGGGATTCTGTCAGATTCTGTCAGTTGCTATGGTTTCCAGGAGGTTCCTTGGGATTCCATGATGTTCTATGTGGTTCCTTGTGATTCTTCAGGATTCCAAGGCTTCTATGGTGTTCTGGAATGTTCCTCCTGTTTCCATGGGGATAGGTCTGGTCCTCCTGCTCTCCTGTGTTCTGCACTTGTTTGGATGGTTGTGTGACTGATTGAGGGTCCCTTGAGGTCTAGGCCTTCGTGTCTGTGAGTGGGTCCTTGTGTGTCCTTCTGTCTGTGGGTCTGGGAGAATATATCCTCCTAACCTTTGCCTCTATCAGATAAGAGTTGATCTTATCTAATCTAATCTTATCTCTTCTGCACCTTTCTTTATCTTATCTTCCTTGTCTGCTATCTAATCTTATCTCGATTTCTATAATGCGGGTTTGGCGGAATACACTTCAACTATCTACCAATAATCACCTAAGCCGACTTGGTGTGCGACACCGGTAACGTCCTCGCCACGTGTCGGTGAAACCCCCAGAGGCGACGATGGCGTCCCCACATCTTTCCAATCCATCAGATAAAATCATCGTGTGTGGAAGTTGAGCTGTGGCACTACAGATAGAACCTAGCGCCCGCAGCAACGTCATATTTTGGGTTCTCACCGGGTTGATGGACCCGATAGTCTGGTTATCACGGCCATCGTCAAACAGGTGAAGATACCACAAAGACTAGCATGACAGACTTGGTTGAACACATCCACCAACTTGGCCGCGTCTTCTCTGTTCAGCATGCGTACGACTTCCATATAGTTCTTGCTCGACGTGAAGGCAATGAGTGCACCCAATGTCCGTTCTGGTCCCAGGGGGCAGTTCACGATGTTCAACAGTTGGTTGGTATTCCAACCTGTTTGGGCCGTTTTATCTCACAAGCTGGTAATTACCTGTGTTGTACTTCCAGGGACAAAGGTAGTGGGGTGAGTTTGATTGGCTGTTCAATGGTGCCAACACCGCAGCGTTTCGTCAGAAAGTTGCCAGTCTGATATAGGACAGTTGACATGGGGGGCTGTTTGGTGTTCCCACTCACCTTCACTACCGCTCATCGCTGGATCCTCCAAACTTCAAGGGTGACTTTGTGATGGCACCGGGGATTCATCACCATTCTGCGTAGCCATCTGACCCGCTTCGCAGCATGATTCAAGGTGAATGCGAGCTTTTAGATTGAATGGAGAAACGTACAAGGATAGCTCACTGTGGAAAACGACTCGTCCTCATTACTGGTCTGAACGTCATCATCTGTGCCAGGAGGTAGTGGCTCCCAAGCTGTAGAAGCCCACTTCAAACATTTGAGTACAGTTTCCACGTTGGGTCGGTCTCTCGGATGGGGCAACCAACACTCTTCCAGCGTTCCCCATAAGTCATCTGCAAACCACACTCCTTTGGCCCCTTGTGGCCTTCCTGGGCATTCCCCATCGATAATCTTCCCAGGGACCATGTATTTGTTATACTGTGCGAGGGGGGGCTGACCGGTGAGAACCTCATAGGTGACCATCCCTAGCGCATAGCAATCCGATTTGACCGTTCATCGACTATTCTTTAAGCCGAAGTGATCTGGATGGAGGAGCTCTGGGCCCATCCACCTTGCCGTGCCAGAGTTCGTAGATGAGCTTGAGCTTGAGGGGTTCGCGCAGTCTGAGGCGATAGTGAGAAGTCCAAAATCTGTTAGGCATGCGTGACCGTGTTGGTCGATCAAGACATTTGCCTACAAAAATTTGAGTCAGGAGATGGGGGACGGTGGTAATAATGTTTGGGGCCTACCCCCTTTAGATCACCATGTATCATCCCCTGGCTGTGCATATACATCAATCCCTGAACAATACCTTTGAGCTGCAAAGGTCGGGCACTGGTCATCAGTGTCGGGCAGGGTTGATAGTAAGAACCAAAACCTACAAGTTTGAACCAATTCGCATCCTTGTGTACCTTAATGAATTGATTGATGTTCCTGTTGGCCATCCATTCTGATACCATCGCAAACTGGTTGTCTCCCATTGTCACTCCTAACAGTGGCAACACATTTTCATGGCGAAGGGTCTTCCACGTCACGACCTCCTTGCAGAATCTCTACATTGGTCACAATCAGCTCACCAACGCGGACTTGGATAACCACACTGTAACCTACACTGGGGGCGAGGGCCTATGGAAACTAGTGAATACATTGTAAATACATTGAAGACACTGGTTCAATTTACTCAGCCCTTTACCACCAGATACATTCTGGGAACGTTTCAAATGTTACTTTGCTATTTGTCCAACATGTTACCACTCATAACATTCAAAATGGTTGCCCAAAATGTTCCCAAAATATTTCCAGCATATGCCTAGTGTGCACATGTTGAGAACATTGAGTCATTTTGGATACATCTTGATTACATTGGCACATTGTAAATGTATTCAGCATGAGCCCAATTTTTTTCAATTTGATTACCATGTGATTTTTGGGTGCATGTTGGGAACATTTGAGGAATAATCCTGGAAACATTTGAAATGTTATTTTGTAAACACATGTTGGACAAATAGCAAAGTAACATTTGAAATGTTCCCAGAATGTATCTGGTGGTAAAGGGCTGAGTAAATTGAACCAGTGTCTTCAATGTATTTACAATGTATTCACTAGTTTCCATAGGCCCTCGCCCCCAGTGACAGGAGTAAACGAACCGGGTCTGGAGCTACTTATGCGAGCATACTGAAATTTGACGATTGTGCGCGATTCCGGCAGTCGTTGTGCACGAAACCTCTGGAGAATCGAGTGTGGGTAGTTCCCTAAGTGTCGCGGGCGGTTTGTGAGCAATATTGGAAGTGGAGCAGATGCGGGTGTGGTCGGAAGGTGTTGGGGGGGGAGGAGGGCGGAAATTGGCTTGATGTGGTGGAACCAGAGTGAGCGACGGGCTGAAACTTTGCCGTGAAGTCAGTATACTCGCCCCCTATTGGAGACTTCACAAATGGATGGAGAAAACGGACCAAAAAACCTAACAACCAACCCCAGCCATCTACGGGAAAAATCGGTGGGTTCCGGGAGACTCCATCAAACGTTCTGTGTGACGATTGAAATGAGGGTGTGGGGGGATGTTGGGTAGAGGTTGGGGGTGTTCTCTGGGCAGTGGCTGGAGCGGTTATGGCGCAAGACGGGTTGGAGAGGCGGATATGGGCGGAGGGGGAATGATCGAATGATTTTGAAGGACCTGGGGCGATTTGCGGACTGTAAGTTGACCAGATTGTCAGTATACACTGGGGGCAAGGGGTGGTGGCCTGGGCTGGTACATCACAAGTACATCACAAGGACATGGACAAAGTACCAGGCAAAAACCCACCTGGCACATCTCAAGTCCATTCAGAATTTTCCCAACCAGTTTTCCTGCAGTGTTCCTGGGTCAGGAAATGGTCAGTACATTCACAGTGTCCCAGATCATGTGACCAGGGTGTCCCCATCAGGAACACCATGGGAACATTCAAAATTTTCCCAAAGAAAGTACCCAGAATTTTCCTGAGCGGTTCATTCAGAATGTTCCCTGTCCCTGGGTCAGGAAATGGCCAGTACATTTGCAGTGTTCCAGGTCATATGACCGGGATGATCCCATCAGGAACACCATGGGAAAATCCACAATTTTCCCAAAGAAAGTACCCAGAGTTTACCCGAGTGGCTCATTCAGAATTTCCTTTGCAGTGTTCCCATCAGTGCGATCACAGTGTTCCCAGTCAGTAAAACCCAAAACGAACCAGAACGATGGCACCAAAATGTTCCCGAGTGGCACATTCAGAATGCCCTTGAAATTCCGCCCATGGTGCACTGCTTTCGGTAAATTTTGGGTAAACTCTGGGGACACTGCAAGGACATCTCCAGGAAACTGGAAAACTGGGGACATTTTGAATGTACCCAGCATTTCCCCAAAGTTTCCCCAAAATTTACCGAAAGCAGTGCACCATGGGCGGAATTTCAAGGGCATTCTGAATGTGCCACTTGGGAACATTTTGGTGCCATCGTTCTGGTTCGTTTTGGGTTTTACTGACTGGGAACACTGTGATCGCACTGATGGGAACACTGCAAAGGAAATTCTGAATGAGCCACTC
>Ga0307517_10015200_pt1 | contig 10248 bp, 3 predicted proteins | sample 23_EM_MG_FD_194515 | JGI IMG/M metagenome (GOLD analysis project Ga0307517, IMG submission 194515) | Populus trichocarpa ectomycorrhiza microbial communities from riparian zone in the Pacific Northwest, United States - 23_EM | ecosystem: Host-associated > Plants > Roots > Unclassified | place...
TTAAATTCTTTCTTGTTTTTTCCCCCCCCCCCCCCCACATTTGTCTCATAATGTTGTAATTCTTGCGTTGTGATATCTCCTGCAGCTTTTCTCTTGTATGCTGCTATTGTCATAACAGCAGTTATAGTAATTATCATCCGTGTTATACCCCGCTATGGGCAGACTCATGTTATGGTCTATATTTCAGTTTGTTCGCTTATGGGCTCACTATCGGTATGTGTCAGTTGTTATCCTAGTCTGAATCTGACTTTTCATGAACTTTGATATGTCTATCTATTCATTTATTTATTCATTTGTGTGCACAAATGTACAAGTGTAATTCCACTATTGTTAAAATTATCTTTCCTGCATGCTGGTAACAGGTCATGAGTGTCAAAGCACTTGGAATTGCTTTGAAGCTGACGTTCTCAGGAATGAATCAGTTACTATACCCCCAAACGTGGACATTTACCTTGGTTGTCCTTGCCTGTGTAATCACTCAAATCAATTACTTAAACAAGGTAAGGCATTTCTTAGGAGCATCTCCCATGTAATTTAAGAGAATAAACACCTCTTACATTGAAATGTTGATTGTGTGAAAATTAATATAGAAACTCTCCTCTATTTTTATTTATTTTATTTCTTCTTCATGCATGTAGTTTTTATTAAGAGTCTATTGTTTGGTGCAAGACAAAGACCATGGGCTCATAACCATAGGTTGCAAGTTTGAATCCTAAGATTAGCCATTTTATGCAAAATTCTGAAGGAATACTTCATATTATCCCTCGTTTGACTTTCTTCATTGGGAAGATAACTGGGCAATGACTTGTAGTTATGGATGGCTTTTGGTAGATAATTTTTTTTTTTGATCTCTTTGAATTGCAGGCTCTTGATACATTCAACACAGTGGTTGTATCTCCCATATACTATGTGATGTTTACTACATTAACAATTTTGGCCAGTGTAATCATGTTTAAGGTAACCTTTTTCTTATCCAGAGGTACATATGTATGTGTTGATATATAGAAATATAAGTGTGTGGGTGTGCGTGCATGATAGATGGAATTTAGGAGAACTAATCCACTTTAAGTGATGATGACTGTAGAAACTGAACCATTTTTCAAATGATAATGAAAGATGACTACAAATAGGTTGCATTGATGCTTTCAAAATACAAACAAAACAATTCATTTTCTATCGATTTTGAGTTTATTTACGTGGATGGCTGCAGTATAGCTATACAATATCTTATGTTGTCCTCTCTAGATAAGGAGGTTAAAAATTGTTGTTACATCAATTCAAGTTTTTTTTTCCCCATTCCTTTTCTATTTGGAACTTTCCTTCTCTCTCTTATACAGTAAATAATAAACAGTTTTTATTTATAGAAAAGAGATGTAAAGGTGAAAGAAAACTAAGTGGTTATTTCTGAAGATTTTAGTTCTTGTATGTAGTCCAGGGTCATTAATATTACTATAATAATTAAAGTATTAAACTTTTAATGGTTTTTATGGTATTTGTTGCACTGTATGCTGATTAAATTCATTTTTAAATTCAGGATTGGGATGGACAGAACGCATCTCAAATTGTTACAGAAATTTGCGGATTTGTGACAATCCTTTCTGGGACTTTTCTTCTTCATAAAACGAAGGACATGGTTGAAGGTGGGTTTCCAGTACTTTTCCTCAATTGTTTAATCATCATCTCCAGTTTAAGATTGTAGCTCCACATAAACTCTACTTCATTTATAGGCTCATCACAATCTCTATCATTGCGCCTTCCTAAGCATGAAGAAGAAGATGGTGTCCTTGATCACGAAGGAATCCCTCTTCGACGACTTGACTCTCTGAGACCAAAATAGCTGTATTCTTTGGTTCATTATTTTACTGTCATTCAAGATCTTGCTTGCTGATTTGAGGCATAATGAGACTTTCAGCCACAGACCTGTATATTATCAGCGCGCTTGGCTGGTGCGTTATATTCCTTGAGAAAACAATGGGCAAAGATGGCAGGGCTTCTCTCTTGGATAAAAATGACATGATCTCTCTCAGCTGCTGCCATGTAGACATTTAGCTTCCCCCTTCCTCCTTTCCCATCCTGGGGGTTGTAATTTTGAGCACTTTGTTCTTCATATTGAACATTACCTTCAAGTTACAAGGAAATGCAGTTTACCTTGGATATTTTGTATACAACTATGATATCAGAGAAGAGATTGGACGAGATATTCTGGAACATTTTTAAGGTAAAACCACGATTTCTTTCCTTAATTTTGTAGTTGCAATGTACTGGTGTAACATTTTAGAAGTCCTGCCAATTTTAATTCCCATCCATTTTGAGTATATTTGACACTTTAACCAAGTGAATTCTTGATATTTCGCCTCTTTTGTTTTATTTCAATACCACCTGATCTCTGCAATGACTGTTCTATTAACACTATTTCGCATGGGATTCATGCTAGATAGTGACCTTCGAGTTGACATGAAGCGCGGGTAATATACTAGTAGTAATTGAAGGTTAATCATAGTATACGTATACTTAGGATAGAGAGTGCTTGTATTAAAAAGTTACATATTTCACATAAATTATTGCCCATGCTGCCTTCGATTAGCTCATGATTTGTACCAAAAAAGGATTAGCTCATGATTCAACTGTCATTTGTTGTCATGCAACTACTGATGGAGTAAAGTAAACTTGCTCATCGTGGACTTTTAAGGCACTTAGTTGAGGTTTAAAATAGAAGAAGTGGTAGAATATACACTTTTGTTGTTTGCAGTGTTGTCTTTTTGTACAGCTTGCTGTGTCAAATGAACTATTTACATGGCAAAAGATAATATTTGGCTTGCTTGCTTAGTGGTGCTGTGATAGATTTCAAATGCAAATTTACCAAACATGCTATGTTGTCATGCCATCGCTTTCAAGGCTCTAGAGTCAGCACCACAAACGTGGAAAACCCAGCTCCAAAAAAGACAATCCCTCCTAACAATCCGGCGGTAGATGTGATGTCCTCAGCAATTTTTGGATGCTTCCATGATCTTTTCCCGGGACAGCATTTGAGAACCCATTAACAATATTATCAACATAAAATCAATGGATACTTGTAGCTCTTAAAAGATGTACAAGATCATTGAATAAACAAAGAAAATAATGTTCATCAGGCATGCATGAGCTGCTTGGTCAGGTTCCTGCCACCATTGCTGGGGCAGCAGAACTTTGATTTCTTCACACCAAATGCAAGGGGGGTATCATTATAAATGGTTTATAGAAATAATATATAAATTTATGGTGAAGTTAACATTGTTCACTATAAACATTGATTGTCGGTTAGATCCAGACTCGATAAACAAAATTTGCACCTATGATATGTAGGGCATGTTCATAAATTTACGAGAAATATTTCCCCAGTAGATTACCACCCATTTTCTATTTTTCAACATCATCAATTAATTTTATATATCTCAAATGTATGGTCCACTTGAGGAGCCAAATCTACCATGAAACATAACGTTGAGTGGGACCCGAAAAGCTAGACTCTTCACCCAGAAACCAAAAGCAACGTTAACTTGTTGAAGCGGTTGAACTAATGTGTACAAAAATCCCACCCCTTACCAAACTTCCTACCCCAACTCCCACTCTCTAATACCATTTCCACATTCCACACCGTCTCTTATGGCTACCACTGAGGACTTCACCTTCCCCATCTTCACAGACCCTTTCTCATGCAGCATCGATTCCCCACCTCTATGGTGCTTGTCTCCCGCAGCCTCTCCTGATCATCCTTACCATGAAGAAACATCAAAAGAAAGCAGCACAGAGGGAGAGGAGAGTGATCAAGAAGAAGAATCCTATAAAGATTGTTTTCCTACCGAACCCATCAATCACTTAACTCCAAGGAAGAGCTTTTCAAGCGTAGAGGAGCTGGGCAAGCTGGTGAGAAGAAATGGTAATCGAAATGATAAGGAGGAGAAGATGGACATGTTATGGGAGGATTTCAATACTGAAGAGAGATTGCCTAGAAGTCACAGTAGTTCAAGATTGGATTCTGAAACGGTTAGCATGGGCTGTGTTGAAGCTTTAAGAATGTCCAAACCTAATAACGGCGCCACCGCCATCTTTTCTCCAAGGAAACCAGGCTTGGTGGTGGTCATGAAAGTGTTGAAGAGGTTTTTCTTGCTTCACAATTCTCATAGGTCAGTTAATAAGCATCACAGCTCTTACAGGCAGTCAGTTAAGGGTCACGGATCACACAAGTCTGTAAAAACTGGTTCATGGTGATTGTGGAGGTCTTTGTTTGATTTATTCTTTTCATTTATACCACTTCTAATGGCGATGGCCGAAACCCATTTGAGGAGCAAGACATCTTAAATTCAACTTGTGTGGCTGTACAGAAACATCATTAACTGCTTCTCTACTCCTCTTCCCTAGCTAGCTAGCCAGCCAATAGTATAGCTTACCATGGCAGGCTATGAAGGGTTGTTTAATATTTTGTCGTGCAAACCACGAAAATGTTAGAGTGAGAATATAGGGACCGGAAATGTGCTGCAGTTTCGATCGTGTGTTGTGCTTGACATAAAGTCGAGGCTTTGTTTGACAACGAACGATCGATGGTAGATTTTACGTTCTGTGACTAGTGGTGGTTTGCCACCTGAGATCATGAAAAGTGTTTAGTACTAAAATGAGTGTTACTGAAAGCATATCCGAATTACGAAGAAAATTCACGTAATGAAAATGATAAACTAAACATAATTGAGTAATTAAAAATTACGAGTTTTTTTTTTGGCCCTATTGCATTGTTGGTTTCTAGGGCAAATAAATTTATCGAATAATTCTATTCTAATATTGTCAAACAATATTTAAATATTTGTCAATGAATTATACATCAATTAATATTTGAATATTTTTTTTATAATAAAAAAAATAACAAAGATCGTTTTGTTTAGCATAGTTGTCAGGCTTGGTATGGTTTAGTAGATGAACTTGATAACATGCAAATCTAGTAATAGAATTAATTTTTAACTGTTTTGATTTGGGTCAATTAAATCAACGTGATTCAATTGACCTAGTCAAACTTGAGGTGAAGTTTGATCTTGTTAAATTCAATAAATTATTTAATAAAATAAATAAAATAGTGCTGGTTTGAGATAAATCCGAGTTGACTCGTTGATTTATAAATTTACTAGTCAAGTCTATAACTCGAGTTTTGAGCTGGTCAAAACCCAAACCCTGATTCCATAAATATATTCGATAACTATGTTTATGAGTTATTTGTGAGACATGACAATTTTTTTTTGGAATTGGCAATGCGAAATCAGTCGATCTTGGGTGACATGGAAGGTTATATATATGGTGCAAGTCCTAAAAGCCCGACAATTCTGGATATTTCATCACGACAGAACGCTTTGTAGCAGTAGAAAGGTAGCTTGAATTGCAAGACACAGCATATACATGCTGACATCTCCGGCCAAAACCCCACCACAGAAGCGATGGAAGTAGTGGAAGACCCGTGACTTCTTGACGGATTCGAAGCAGAGGGAGCTAGTCACTACTAATCTGCATGCCTCATTAAGAAGCACTTTCTACTTTACTAATTACTAATTAAATTAATCACTCACCCTTTGTTTTCTATCATTGATATTAAGTTTAATTAATATTGTTTTTTTCTTAAAAAAACATGGTAGAACTTCGCTTTCTGATAATGGAATGAATCTAATAATAATAATAATAATAATAATAATAATAAAGGTACTGTAGTAGAATGATGGGAAAAGTTATGTCAATTGAATTAAGATTAAAATTCTGAATTAATGCTGCATTTTAATGGAATTTAAAGTTTATTTTTGAAATTCAAACAACAGATGTGCTCTTATAAGAAAACATATATAAATACAGTATTTATTAATTTTCAGTTTCACGTATGTAATGGTAACAACTCATTGGCATTTATGGCACAATTGCATTATATAACGGTAACATGCTCCTCCTCTCACGATCCCAAGTTCAAAAAACTCTCTCTCTCTCTCTCTCTCTCTCTCTCTCTCTCTCTCTCTATATATATATATATATATATATATATATATATATATATATATATATTAGGTGCAAAATGCAAATACCCACCAACTGCTTACAAAGTATATATAATTCTATCTATATATATATATATATAAAGAAGAAAGAACAGAAAATCGTAGGTGCAAAATGCAAATACCCACCAACCATGCTTACAAAGTATATATAATTCTTTGGAGGAGCCTTTTCAATTTATTTATTTTACATGATTGATTAAAACTGAATTTATGTTTTAGATATGATCAAAGACGGATCATCCATGAAAACATGCAAAAAAGAAAAAAAAAGCAAGAAAGAAGAAGAAGACTTGACAAGACACAATCCCGCAAAATACATTGAAGGCAAAGTTACAGAAGAAAGACCAAGACAAGAAGAAGAATGGACAAGGGCAGTGCAACAACATGACTTGCTTAGAAACGAAGTGTATCTTTTTCTCTGTTTTTTTTTTTGTCTTACTACTTTTGAGTACCAACAATATTATGTCTCCCTTTAAGTCAGAAACCTAACTCTTTGCAACTAATAAATTGTTTCTAGCAGCCAAGAACAAGACAAAGTCTAACATGAAAATTGGAGACGACGCTCACATTGCAATGCCAGCTCAGCTAATTACAGATGGATGTAACAACTTAACTCACTATATAGAACTCTACTAGGTCGATGAATGTTCACGAGACACAGACATTTTTAAAGAAACAATAATAATTTATATAAGAATCTGTTAAATGAAAGAGATTGCATGCACTGTTAGAGAATCGAACTGTACAGCAAGCATATTTTGAAAAATTAATTTTTAGCCTCAATTCTCTTTTAGAAGTTCTAAAAATACGGTGATAATCCAATAATAATAAGTGACTGTAGCTTGTATCCATACCCAATATTTGTAGGCACGATAAAATATCAGGTCTATATGACATGGATCTCGCTCAGTTTTAACACAATACCATTGAGCATAGCTATGAGTCGAGCCTAAATGGACATAGGTCTGACGAGCTGCCAGACCCAACGTCCTTGAGTTAGCTGTGTGCTGAGCCAAAGCAGATATAGATCTGGCGAGTTGTTAGATCCAAGATTTTTGGGTTCAGCTATGCTAAGCCCAAGCGGACATCAACATTATTGGAAAAATCTCTATGGTGAGACGGAAAAGAATTGATTGACTATTTCGGGTTGGAAATAGTTAATGGCATCAACCGATAACTTGGTACTAGCATTTCTAAGGATTTGATTAGTAGGTTCTGGTAAGGGCGACCAATGACACTAATAGAAATTATTAGTGTCGGCAGTAACCTCCTTAAATTTAGGATAAGGTACTAAGATAAGCGTACTCAATGAAGAATAATGAATAATAATCGTAAAAGGGAAACTTTAAGTGGGTTACAGGACGATAGGCTCCAGATGTACTAAAGAAAAAATTTAAATATGGGTTTCCAGGACAACTATAATTGTGTACTATCTAGTAGTCAATTATATATATAGATACATGTATTTGTAATTCTCCCTTATCTCTGCTGTATGTTTACTTTTAATATAATTATTTCTATATTTTGATATTGCAGGTCCTTCACATTCATGCTAGGAGTAGTGTCATAAGTTTCTAATTCCTTTTGTATGAATTAAGAAATTCATGTTCTAATTCCTGTTATATGAATTAGGAGATTAGTGTTTCTAGTTACTTTTGTATGAATTAGGAATTAAATGAATGCCAATGTATTTTGCCCTAAGTAATAATATGACTCGAATTGTATTAGTATTTTTTTATATTAATCATCGAGATTCAAGATTCTTACTATTTTATGCTTGTAATATTAATGTTATTTATCCATGTTTGACTACCATTTTGTATATGTTTGTAAATGAGAAGGAAAAAAATAAATATGTGAGCTATCATGCCTATGACTAGTAATGATTGTGGTTACGATGCAATATGAATATGTTATGATTGTGGAATGAGCATAAAATGTGTGCATGATAAATTATCAATAACTTGGGTACTTCTCGATATAAGGAAGACTCTGCAGAAATTTTGGTAAACCTTAAATAAGTCGTTGAAAAAAAAAATTACCCATAAATTTCGTTAGTATAATTGCTTTGTTTGATCCCGGAAATGAGAATGTTATAAAAAACCTTTTTCAAAATATTCCAGCTAGATTTGGAAAATCCAACAAGATCTGATTAGAATAATAGCCAAAAAGTCTTATTTTAAAAAACAATAATGAAAGAAAAACTATTTTTTGGGAAAAATAAATTTGCAAACAAATTTAATTCAAAATTAACACCAATAGCAATTAAAACATGCAATCAATAACATGAACTGTCTAACAAAGGCTCTACTACTATTGTTGGGTTTCCTGAAACACATACACTTAGCGAAAATGATACATTTAAATTTTTTGGGAGTTCCAAAGATTCTATTACACAAATATAAAGTTGTTTGGGGTTTATACAAAGATTGTCTAAAGATTACATGTTGTTTTAGGCTTTGAATATTTACTTTAAGATTAGAATGTTGCAAACCACAAGTTGTCCAAATATTCAATTTTTAACGGTAATTCACACAAGCCACTAGTGAGAAATTTTCTGAACCCTTTAAGAGAGAAGGACTGCTATACCTTAAAGTGCGAGATCTTTTCCTTTGTGTGTTTAAGTGTTTTTGTATTATACTTTACTCACCTTCTTATAGGAATATAAGAGGCATAACATTCTATTTATAGAAAAATCTAAAAACCCTATAAATAAAAAAATATCATTTTTCCCCTTAAATAATATCACATATATTATTTTAGACTAATTTTAGAAATGTATTTAATCAAGTTCTTACTTTATTATTTCTAGGTCTAGAATTGTAACTATTTTAATTATATTCTAGTTCTCAATTTTAAAAATTTATTTACAATCATTTCACACTTGATTAATCATTCCATTTTAATTTTTAACCAAAGGTTCTTATGTATGTGACCCATTAGGTTCCCTAATAAGTTGATCCAAATATAAATCATAGTTCTAAATAAAATAAGATTAAATAAATTAAACAATTTAATTTATTATCAATTTAATAATCATTTAATTTATATTTGAAGACCATGTACAATGTCTAGCAACTTGTCATGATCCCTAAAATATTAAGAAAGTCATAAGTGATTTGACTTAACATTTCGGGTGACCGGTTTTTCAGTGTAATTATTATCTCTTAATCAAGAATGTTTTGATTTAGATATTATAGTATAAAGTATATATGCTTTGTCAAATCATATTAGTTCTCAACATTACAGTTACTGATTATTTGATTAAGATTTTGAAACTCTTTTCAAAACTCATTCCACCTTGACCAATGATTTTATAATCAATAATATTTAAGAACAAATGAAACATTTTCTCTAATTCATCTAGGGTGATGAATCCTCTCTTGATTACTCAAACACCTTCATGTAGTTTATGCTATATCTAATATTTGCTCGTTTATGACCTTTGATTAAGATAACGTGTGGTCAAGATCAAAACATAATATTCCTTGTATAATATAACTTAGTGATCTCAAGTCTAAAAATTACATACACAACTATCATATGAGCATTTTCATAGATATAAGTGATCTTTTTATATAGAATTCTTTTACTGGTCAGTTCAGTGTGCATGTCATCTGATAATCACCTATATATTAGTTTCAAGTATCCATCACACCTCGATTTATGAGAATAATTGTTTCCTTTCATAAAAGAAGAAACATAATATGCATCGCTCTCACAGCTCTAGTTAATGTTTAATCTTAATAGAACATTGATAAGTAATATTTAAGAACAATGTTTTAATGCATTATGAATCTTATAATTATAATAACTCTATAATATCTTGTGCAAAATATTATTGTTTCATATACTTTATTTTTACTCGAGATTCATTAAATATTAAATATAAAAAAAATCTTTACTAATAATAAATATACTTTACATAAAAAAAATCAATATTACTTGTAACCAATCAATTGATAATAAGACATATTCACTGAAAACACAATTCTTCAATTTATACAATCAATGAAGCATCAAACCATTTCTTGTTTGTTTGTTTATGTTTTTTTTTTTAAAAAAAATAAAACAATTCATTTACTCAATTGTAGTTATTCAGCAACAAGCCGGTCCAGTTAACATGATAATGTCGATATCATCAAGTCATATGTTATATTGCTAATAACCTCAACGAGTTGTTGATATC
>Ga0307517_10015201_pt1 | contig 10248 bp, 13 predicted proteins | sample 23_EM_MG_FD_194515 | JGI IMG/M metagenome (GOLD analysis project Ga0307517, IMG submission 194515) | Populus trichocarpa ectomycorrhiza microbial communities from riparian zone in the Pacific Northwest, United States - 23_EM | ecosystem: Host-associated > Plants > Roots > Unclassified | place...
GTCAACAAATCCCAACTGGGCACCAGCACTCTGCCGTTTCGGTTGTCCGTCCTTTCCGAACGGTCTTGGTGTTGGGAATGTTCATGTGATCCCACATGGAAACGAGGTCGCTACGGTTACGGGAGTTACTTATGTAACGTACTATGTAGTCAGCTAATATGATATTAAAAATTCTCTATTACCCAAGTTGTAGTCATTCCTCTGCTCTGTGACCAGTGATAGGGCTAGCTAAATTTTCGTTCATTCTTTTGGACTCGTTGGTTTTTATGGGCCAACCAACGGCTGTCCAGATGTATGCCATTAACTTCAGGTCCTTCAGTCGTTTCTTGTACACGTGCCTACACCGCCTGCATCGGATGTTTTCAACCCTTCCATTTCCAATGATCTCTTTGCTTTCTTCTACCATCCCATTCTCTCGGAGAATAAGCTCTAACAAATGGCCGAATTTGGCACAGTCGCAATCGGGGCAGGGGCAGCACTCGGTGCAGCTGCCTATACAGCCGCGACTGGATTTGCTGCAAGGCATGAAAGTGATCACTCTTTGCAGGTAGCCCTGATACGGTGTCACATTGCTGACTTCGAAGCGGCGCATGAGAGGGAAGAAATCACTGAGGAGGATTGGGAAGTATATCTAGCCATCCGCACAGAGTGAGTTGTGGGCGTTATTGCATTTATCCATAAACTAACGTGCACGTCAGAGCGAGGCAGAAGGAATCAGAGTATGAGGAAAGTATTGCGGCGTATAAGGAGACGTCCACTTTTCGCTTTGTTACGAAGTGGAACAAAAAGTGTCGAGTACGGCAGAAGAAGAAGGCATTGCGGGAGGCGAATAGATCATTGAGATTACACTACTACGTGCGTCTATTCACCTCTGATATCCGAACATTTATAGCAACGTGGTATCCACCACTGCATTGTGCATCTACCAGGAAGCTACATCGGCATATGCATATACGTCATCAATAACTGCCGTGTCTGGCTCACCATTATGGAGTCGCGGGGCCCGCGATGGGGGCGATGAAGTCGACGAACTCATTCTGTCTTGGGCTGAAGGTGTGACAAACTTGGACTCGGATAATTTAGATGCCGTGCGTCCTTTTGAATGCAATCTTCATTCGTTATATCTGTTTATCCATTCAGGGGCCTACCTCGATGGCGTTAAATGAAATCCCTCTCGCCAGGAAGTTGTCTGCAAGCGAGCGGAGCGTCGAAGCTGAGCTCCATGGTGCTCGCCACCCACACGTCGTCCACACCTGGCCTATTGATAGGACCATTTTATCGCCTCTGATTGGCCAAGCATGTAACTAATTGTTGCACCCGTGTTGGTTAGACGGATCACGACTTGGCGATGGGTAAGTATGTATTTGAAATTCGCCACACTGGATTTTGACTTACATCCAGGACTCATTTAGCAGATAATGCTTCCTTTTTACGTTCTTGGAAAGAAACCACTACCTACCTTTCAGCTCTGGTGCCTCACAGCGTTCATACCATTTCCATGGACCGTTGTATGCTGCTGCTACAATGTACTTACTAATTTCCATTTTGTTTCTTCATTTTGGAACAACGCCGGACTTCTTTATGGCGGATGGGACGCATGGGTTCTACATATAGCGACACAGCTCTTGGCACCCACATGGTTCGTTCTCTTTTTTCTTTTTTGCGGAACGCTTAACACCAGATGACTTGACGAAGTCTAGATGTTGCGTCTGGAAATGTGTCAGGCCTAAATCCAAGTTGGTGTATGTGTAAGGGTTAAGATTTCAATACCATATGCACCCCAGCGAAGGAAGTGGAGCTAGTCATCGAACACCGATTTTGAGTCAGTTCGACCTAAATTTTTGTCATACAGATCACCAGAGAGGAACACACTTCTGGCAAAACGTAAAATTGCGGCAATCAAGTTCTGCGGCAAGATGTACCTGACACCTCCGTCATGTGTGAGAGGTATGAGTCCGGTCACGATTCTGTAATAAATACTGTAATCGTCTACAGGGCAAGCTTTTCGTCGGCCTCAACACAGATCCACCCTTAGATCGTGATATTCAGGAAATTCTCTAGCCCTCTTCAATCTTCCCTTTCTTGGGATTCTTCACCTCTTTAATCTCAAATGGCGCCTGTAACTACCACCTCCAATACGTTCAGTGCCCTAGAAACTGGGTCTAGCTTCGCGATTTTCCTATTCGGAATCGTTACCCTTCAGACATATCTATATTACTCTCGTTTTCACGAAGATCGCTTGGTTGTCAAAGTCCTTGTACGTTCTACTCACCTTCCAGTTTTATCTTCAGGAACGAGGCTTCACAAGTTGGCACGGTTTGGTGCCTGGAATTGGGCCACACAATTGGAGTTTCTTATGAGATTTACAGAACGACGATTACTCTCTATGTGTGGCCTGATCGCGTGCTTACCTTGCCTGGTTTCGGCCTCTCCATCGTACTTGGAGGATGGATTACCATGCTTGTCCAGGTACGAAATTCATATTCAAACACATATTCTCGTTTTCCTCATCGCAGTACCTATCCTTTATTTGTCCATTTCAGAACTTCTTTAACTATCGCGTGTGGAGTGTTCTCCCCAATCCATGGCGATATATCAGGTTGTTCTCCGGTGTATTACCATCCACAAAGGGCGTCACGAGCACGTACGCTGGGGCTCAATCCCTCATCATCCCCAATATCGATAACTAAGCAAACCGTTTCCGAGGATTTAACTACTGTTTACTCGCAATGGGAGTAGCCATTGATGTGATCATCACTGTGTCGATGATGTAGTACCCGATTCGACAGCAAGGGAACGCCTTCAACAAGGTAAACCGCGTGACTGACCAACTCCTTGCGTACACCATCCGTGCGTTCGTTCTCTGAGATCGTCCATTCTGGTAAGCCCGCTACTCCCCCTTCATCTTTGCTACACTCCTACCTTTCTTCTTAGTATCAAACCATGTTCCATACCTGTACGCTTTCCCGAAAATAGCCCCATCCAAATGCTAATATCCTTTCCTCGGCCAGACATTTACCTTGCAATCTATACGCTGCTCGCAAAGTGTAAGCTGAGAATCATCGAGTCCCCAATTAGATGAACTGACGCTGCCTTTTGTAAGTGTATCCAAACTCCTTCCTTTCGTCGTATGTTTCGTTCCTTGGACCTTCTGTGTATATCTCCTTGTTGATCTTGTATATTGAACGCGCGCGTAAGCCTGAGAGAGACAGCCGTGCAGACGGTCTCGATGGAACTTCCGCGAGCTAAAGATGTGCGTAGGAAAATTTTCACAAACAGGCATCAAGCTTCCATTGGCACGGTATGCTTCCTGTTGTTTATAAAACTTGAATTCAGTATTCATGCAGTTACTTTCGGCTGTAGTATCATGGCGACACCTCTCGTACGGCCTAAGCGGCCATCAATAGGTCACACTTGTATTCAAACCGGGTTATCTGTACAAGTACTTCGCCGTTTCTCTCATCTTCTTGGGTCTTAAATAATAAGTAACTAATCGTGTACTTGAAAAATGTATTTATTGAGACAGTTAGATTCGTACCCATCGACCTGGCAATTCCTCGTCTGGGGCTAGTCTACATCTCAATCCCTTCGCTTCCTCCTAGTACAATCTCTTTTTTACCATTTTAGTGACCCTGGCCTTAATAAATCAAGTATCTCAAGAGTAGTAGAATATATCAGCAATCCACATCCGAATCGCACTGATAGCCTTTCGGCTCCACATCCACCCCAATGATTAGACCTTGCCTCGAGAAAGGTCCCAGGGCGATCGCTATTTGTGCCTTCAACAAGGTCCCGCCCTCCAACAAGCGAATAAGTACAGTCGTCAAGCCTCCTCCCAAAGGTGGGTTCAAGTCATCAGCTGATGGGCGGCGCCGCCACCGTGTCCTTACCATGCGTGTGAGAAGGGCAACGTCGACCCTTCTCGCATATGAAAGGTCTTGGTAGATCACGAGTTTCGAAGGGTTAGGTAGGAAAGGCACGACATGTGAGGTGTTATCATCAGCACTTGCGTCTTCGGGAAGTAACGAAAGCTCTTCAAATAGCGACCCTTAGTCGAATAGAAAACTACCTGTGAACGACCTGAGCTTGAGGGTTGTGCGTAGAAAAGCGATCAAACTCTCTTTCCGTACGCTCACATTAGACAAGACGAGTGTTTCGAGCGAGTGGACGTTTATCTGCGTGAACGTCGGAGCGTGCCATAATCCATTGTCATGAGCACTACCGAGCGTCAGAGAGAGGAGAGAGGGAAGGAAAGTCCGGAGAGTATTGACCAACCGCCCTTGGCCGCAAATACAATCTTCAGCGAAAGTAAGTGCAGGAGAGAGACGCTAGTATTTGTACCGATATTTTCCTGAAGCGATGTCCCCGCGCCAATCATGAATGACCCATGTCGGAGCGAGGTGCACTTGCGGATAAGGCTACGCCAGTCGGCGATGTGCATCTTGTATCTGGTGCTGCTGAGATGCGTAATCTGGTTCCAGGGCAAATACCTTAAAGCCCCGTGGAACCACACCATACCAGAGACGAGGAACTTCGTTAAATTCGGCATCCCAGGAAGACTGGTGGGGTTAAAGCGGATCGGATCGTTTCCTGAGATAGACAACCTCTCAACGCTGGCTAAACCCACATCTGAGAAAACGTTGAACAGTCTGGTAGCCTCGACTCCGGACTGTAGATCCACCTCAAGATCGCGCAGGCGACTCCATTGGGAGGGCGGGACGAATGGATCGCCGACTGGGAGAGAAAAGCTAGACATATGCAGAGTGGGAGGTCTCCAGAACGCGAAAACAATTCGGTCGATCTAGATCTGAGCCTCTCGATATTCGAATCCGTAAATCTCAAGGTTGCCCTCTATGTATAAATACAGTATTTAGAACGGCCCTTCTTTTCGAAGCTCATGCATCTGGCCAGGACCTCTAGATCACGGTGTTCTTCGGGCAGGTTACCAGGTGGTCAGTCAGCTGTCATAAGCGAGTATATCGACCAATGAGCGAGGTTTGATTATAGTGGAAAGGAAACCGGATGAGACCGTTGACGTCGAGAATTTAAACCCAGGTTGCGAACGTTTCAACCCACCTTGGAATTTACTTACCATGCCTTTCCCTTCAGACGAAACAATCATGGAAACGAGCCGCGAGCTGGTAGCCCAACTCCAAGGGATCTTCGGGAAACACCCAGGATTTAGACCGGGTTTGTCTCAGTTCCCTCTATCTGCCGTCCATGCATTGAAAAATCATGTACAGCCCACGCAAAGGGGATTCTCCTCTCGGGAACATTCGTCCCCTCTGTTGAGGCGTCCAATCTCTCCGTCGCACCGCATTTCACCAATACATCCACGCCAATTACTGTCCGGTTCTCAAATTCGACAGGACTGCCTAATATCCCCGACGCGAACCCCAATGCCGACCCACGTGGTATTGCAGTGAGATTCAACCTCGGAAACAGAGTACACACCGATATTATCGCACATTCCACGCCATTCTTCCCATCACGCACTGGCGCCGAGTTTTTGGAGTTCCTCAAAGCACTCGCCAGCTCGCCACCCGAAGGCCCTTCCCCGAGCCCTATCGAAGCTTTCCTGGGCTCTCATCCTGCGGCGCTGGCGTTCGTCAAAGCCCCAAAGCCCGCCCCTTCGAGCTACGCAAAGGAGAGATATTTCAGTGTATCGGCTTTCAAGCTTATCGCAAGCGATGGGAAGGAAACTCATGTTCGGTACTCATTCGTCCCAGAACTGGGTGTCGAGGCGCTCGATGCTGCCGCGCTGAAGGACAAAGGAGGAGACTACCTCCAGCAAGAGTTATCTGCCCGTCTTACGGGCACTGGGGCGTTCTCGTTACGCCTCCTGGCCCAAATTGCTGAGGAGGGTGATGTGGTGGACGATGCAACAGTCCATTGGCCAGACTCGAGGCCTGTAATTGAGCTAGGCGTCGTGAAAATCGAGGAGCTAGTACCAGAGAATGCGAAGGAGCAGAAACACATCATATTCGATCCCATCCCACGTGTGAAGGGCGTCGAGCCTTCAGCTGATCCGCTGCTGGAGATGAGAGCAGCGGTATATCTTCTCAGTGGTCGGGAACGCCGAGCAGCCCCTTAGGGCAAGGTTGTAGTTGGGTTACAGAATTTCTGCGAGGATGACCAAATTATATCGCCCATAAATTCAATCAAAGAGTGACTACATACTCAAATTTCTGGATGTCCAAGGATATCATAATTAGAAAAGGAGGAATTCATTCGTTCAACATAGGGTTGCGTATTTAAGTCGGAGGGGTACTAATAATTAAGTAATATACATCCCAGATTTTCGGCCAATGTAAATTACAGAATCTGTACTGTAAATTACGTATTTTAATCTGCACGTGCTATTATATATATATATTTTTTTTTCGACAGTGCTTCGAGGGCGCCACGCAGCACCGGCACTGGCTACCTACTGGCTATCAACACGAAACTACACCCATGACAACAGCTCAAAGCCCGCATCCTCCTCTTCCTTGTCCTGGTTGGTTATGACGACGGGCAGGTGTGAAACGTTCCCCTTTGCCGCCTTGGGAGCCACAGGTGCGTCTGCCAATATTCCTTTGAGCCCGACGGAAGCAAGCCAGATTAAATTCCTCTTCATCACCCTCTGTTGGCAGAATATGGCTGGCCAGCTGGGTCATCTTATCTTATCTTGAAGTTGCGCATCAAAATAAATCATCAAAATTTATATATTAGTCGTACAGCCATCCACCGGCTAATGATACGCCACCCCCTAATGATACACTTTTGCTACATTAATAACTTCTTGAAAAATACACATTTTTTCATAAAATAAATTTTCCTTTGGACCTTTACTTCTTTTCTATCAGTAGTTAATATATGAAAGATATTGGATAAGTTGCAGGCATGCTGCATTTCGTTCAAAAGTAGGATTTTTACGGAATTAGCCGAGAACACTTCCACCACTCAATGATACACCCTTGTTTTGGGAATTTCTCAATAGGAACACCTCCAAATTTTAAGAAATTTGGAGGAAATAAACTACTTATATAATGAAGATTTATTCTGTATTTATTGCAGTGAAGCAATGCCCTCTTACATTTAAATTCAACATTTAAGTTTTCAGTGTATCATTAGCCGGTGGAAGACTGTATATCTCAGCCAAAATTGAATACATTATATACATAGCCCTCCTGGGCAGATGTATATAAGTAGTAATTTACTGTGAATTACCTGTGTAAATTACAGTTGGTATAAAAACCCCCACTTAGATACGCAACCCTAGTTCAACAGTCGGATCAACCCCGTCGATCACGTGATCCTCACAGTTATTACCGTACCCCGAACCGCAAGCATGTTTCTGTTCTCTCGGTTTCCCCTTACGCTAACACCAAAGTCCCTTATAATTTCACGGGAGGTGCGTTCACCTTAAGATTATATACCATGGATTTACAGAATATAGATCGCTAGTACTTCGTTCCCTTAGACCACGAACGTTTAAACCAACCAGTTAGTCTCCTGTGCATCGATTTTTCTTTCTTTGGTCCATCGATCGCAGGGGGTGAACGAGGAACTCCATTGGCCAGTGGTTCCGCCACAGCTTCGACTTGCACCGGTAGTCGTAATACATTTTGGGGGGGATAACGGCGGGTACACGAGGGACAATTTTCAATTCTTTCGTTGAGATTGGACTTAGTAGAGTGGAGCGACTTGGTACAGGTGGTTGAGAGGATATTTCTACCGGTCGCGATGGCACACGAGGGACAAACGAGCTAATTTTTACCACCCTTTGTGGCGAAGGGTCAGAAAGTGGAGGCTGGAACGCGCCAGGCTGGAAGAGGCAGATCACACAGATATCGTGATCAGGTTTATGTACGATATTCGAGACTCGCGATGGCTGCCTCAATTTTTTTGTCGTGGAGTTTATCGATACTTTTCAATTGGAGCGCATTTATGAGAGCCGGATCGTTGGAACATTTGGAAAGGATAAGGGGAAGGAGTTCCTGACGAGAACATCGTCTGGGCCTACAATTTGGGTTGATTTATAGCGGTTACCAGAGATATGATGGTATTTATGATAACTCCAAGGCGTTGCTGAACCACTGGAATCTGCTCTAGTCGAAATAGATCAAATTCAGTATGCGGAAGGGAATATGTGCACTTGATTAGATACTCACGACACAGAAAGATATTCAGAAAATACTACCGCAAGCGCGGCGTATGCCTTTTCGTCCACACAGTGGATCCTAGATCGAGTGGAATCCGTGAAAAAGTCCTTTAGGAATTCGAAGAGAACGTTCCCTCCAAATTGTTGGCATATAAACCAAAAGTCCTTGTTTTCATTGGAATAGCCAATTTTCTCAAAGACGTTACTAGCGGCATTGATTTTGTGGCTGACTATGTCGTAAAGTGCGCCTGGAGATGACGAGAACTGGTTTTCGAAAATAAATGCAGCGGGAAGGTGTCGCTTCATATCATCTGGAAATTGGGAAAGTTGAGAATGGAGCCAGCGGTCAATATGTCCCAGGAAATGGTGATAGAGGTCCGCCACTCTACCGGTGTGATTGGCAGATGTCTACAAGAATATTCTCCATTAACGGGGAGACTTATCTTATATCTTATTAATCATACCGTTGTTTTTAGCCATCGGATAAAGTCGAATAACTGCTGAATCAAGTTGCTAAAAGCGACACCAGCATACAACACGATGTGAGCTTCGAGATTTAATGTAAACAATGCGTCGAGGAGAGTATCCGTGAGATGGGCCTGCATGCAGTGCTCAATAATCCGCCCAATCGTGATAATAACATTCTTGTATCCCCGTGGCTGGACGACTGTTTGAGGACCTTGAGAATAACACCCTACGTGAGGAGAAAGTCACATAAAATTTGGCCTCGGACGGCGCACCGTGATTCCGTAGGGATTGTCTTTGGACGTACTTTATCCACTGGGTCGTTACATTTGCATGGCCGATCCGAAGAATCGTCCGGATCGCGATCTATCGAAGAGGAAATCAGGTAGAGAGTCATGAAGAATGTGGATGGCGTCATCCAAATCTTTCGGTTTGGGAACGTGGACGAAGGCATGTAGGTCACTCAACATTGTAAGAACTTCACCTTCATCGAGGCCGAGAAGGTCTTCAGAGAAGTTCACAGTCAGATAGTAACTTTCTCTGTCTTGGAGGACGAGTAAAGTTAGCAGATCTAAGGCGCCATCCAAGTTCTCGATTGTCAAGAAGAGCTGGTGATAAAGTGCATCCAATGCAGTAAATGGGGTATCGTTTCCGGGCTCGGAAGCACCGAGTAAGACCTTGAGTCGCTTGACGGGATGGTGTCGAGAGGATTCTAGAGCTTGACGGCAGTGGCAGCGTAGATGAACTGACCTGATGATTTGCGGACAATTTGGTGGAGGTCCTCCTCGCTCGGCCACTTGGAAGGAAGTTGAGGTCCGGAGGGGTGATTTTGCTTTATTTCATCAAATGTAGATTTCAGGAAAATGTAGATATCATCATCCGGGTCGAAAGTTTCATCGAGGGGAGCAACCAAAGTCTGGGATTCCAACTCCTCTTTCGAGAAGGCCAAAAAGATTTGTTGCTCAGGTCGACTCGTGATCACGAAGAGAAGTGGTATCGACAGGTGCTTCACCGACATGGCTAGGGCTTCTAATACTTCCCGCTGCGACCTTGCGTCTCCGCATTCATCTAGACCGTCCAAGACGACGAGATTTTGCCTTTCCAGCATAATAGCTTTTTTCGAGGGGTCTTCAGCTGCGGTATTGAAGGGTTTCACTATCAACGCCTGGATTTGAGTCATAAGCGTCCGGGAGAATATTGAAGGGTCTCGTTCCACCGCGAGGCCGACAGCGTCATAAATTTCAGGGTGATAAAGGGCAAGTTGATAGGCCAGAGTGGGAATAAATCGTGTGACATCCCTTCGGTTAACAGCAATGCGAGAGAAAAAGAAGCTGGCCGCGAGTCTCCCGACAGATGCAAACATCTCAGCAATGGCTTGGGCTATTGCGGTCTTTCCGCCGCCGGCTGGGCCATGGGACCATAAGGAAGGAAGTTTGGTGTCGGGATTGAGGATCCAATCCGTTATCACGTCGAATATCGCGTGTCGGGTGAGATGGTGGCATTTCGGTGGATCGGATCGCTCCAAAGAATCGTGGAATGCGTCCTGGGCAATATGACGTTGGAGGAGCTCAAATCCTGGGAAAGGGAAATTTCACACTGGTTGGCCAACATATTAGATCAGAGCATGTTCCACGTAC
>Ga0307517_10015203_pt1 | contig 10247 bp, 10 predicted proteins | sample 23_EM_MG_FD_194515 | JGI IMG/M metagenome (GOLD analysis project Ga0307517, IMG submission 194515) | Populus trichocarpa ectomycorrhiza microbial communities from riparian zone in the Pacific Northwest, United States - 23_EM | ecosystem: Host-associated > Plants > Roots > Unclassified | place...
CACTGATAATCCCTTCCGGTAGCTCAAAGATGTTACTCAGGGGCTGATGTACATGCATTCTCAGGCGATGATACACGGGGATCTGAAGGGGGTAAGACTTTGAACGCTTGTCGCTTACCCTGCCTCCTGGCTAACACGCCTTTTTCATCAAGGCCAACATCCTGATCGATCAAAATGGTCGTGCATGCCTGGCAGATTTTGGACTTCTGACTATTGCCTCAGATCCTGCGAACCCCACAACCTCGAATTCCATTGTGATAGGTGGCACAATACGATGGATGAGTCCAGAACTCCTCGATCCAGATCAATTTGGTTTCGGGGACGGTCGACCGACGAAGGAATCGGATTGCTATGCGTTGGGGATGGTTATCTACGAAGTGCTCAGCGGTCAAGCTCCCTTCACGTCGTTCAAGAACTATATCGTCATTCGGAAGGTTATTGAGGGTGAACGCCCGGGAAGACCAGAAGGGGTGGAGTTTACAGAAAACTTATGGGCGACGCTGAATCTGTGCTGGGCAAATCAACCGGAGGGCCGGCCCAGCATTGAGACCGTGCTCGAGTGTGTGATGTGTCATGTTAGGTCGCCACGCCCGGGTGTTCCAGCTTGAAGACTCGAGTTCCAATCAGACGATACCTGCTTCTCCCTTCGCGCGCGCATTGCGCCTATTTACTGTAGTTTACAACACTACCTGAACATGCACGTATTGGACCTGTCTCCTTTGTGAGTTCGGACAGTTGCATGACGGCAGCATCGCGCTCCTTATCCTCCAGTCCCTTCACGCAGATGTAAGTTTCACTTCCTTTCCGCAGCTTGATCGGTTCTAACCCTTTCTTGTGCGGTGTAAGCATCTGAAAAGAGCAATTGCGGTATCTCGCTCATTGACCATATGTCCCCTTACACGCGCAGAAACCCGGTGGTTTACAGTTTCAAATCACATTGTCTCTCATTAATGAGTACTTGAGTGCTCACACCAAAGCATCGTATCTCAAAAATCAAAGGAAAATCGAATATCTAGCAGATCTGAACCAAGATCGGATACCTGTTCTCACTCCCCTCGTATATGTGTCAGTCCACCTGGCTACCCTTGCGAACGCACAATGAATATTCTCCTAAAGACGACTATCCGTAAGATCGGAAATATCTCCAAACGTCGTAGAAGGGTGCCAGTTGCCGAGATTTGCGCTGCCCGCGACCCGACAGAGCAGTTGGAGTCTCTGCGGGTCCTTCCGAAGCAGTCCTCAGATATTCGTCCCCGACACCCAACCACAATATCTTCAGGAGACGCCGCAACGGTCGGTCATACACCACCAGGAAGAATTTCAATGAGATATTCGCCGTGGTTCCCCGAGAGACCGACAAGTGCGAGCGGGGGTGCACAGCGCCCTCTGTGCTGGTGAGGACAAACTGCAAAGCACCGAGCCTCATCAACTCGTCGATATCGGAGGCCAAAAACGCAGGCGACTCCGGGTGAGTCGCACAGACCGAGCGCCGGTCATCGGCAGGTCGGCATCCTTGATCAGCACGGGCGGCCCATCAAAAGTCTATTCTGTAATCGAGAATGCAGGAAACTTCCATCACTCATCAGAACTTATTCGCGAGGGGTACATGAGCATGGTTGTACCAGTATATACGGGTGTGGGTAAGGGGTGGATCGATTGGGAAGGATTTTGTGGGCAAACGGACTCGGAATTCACTTGAGGACCCGCTGAAAGATCGGGGCGCGCGGTGATCTACAGTGGGGACCTCCCCTGACTGTGAAGGGAAGAAAAACGGACATTCCGCCGACGAGAGTGGCTGCATACATCCCAAGAGAGGGTGCCTTCGAAACGGGCGCGGACAATCGAAGCGGAAACGTGAGTTGTCTGGGTCGGCGGGGGGGGGGGGGGACTTGAAGGAGAGAGCGGTGTGATGCAAGTGCAGTTGTGCGGTCCGAAGTGACCCAAAGTTGACCATTGCAGGTGGGGGCTACACAGCCCCGCCATTCACAACCCAAAGGTATAGCGTGCGCATTTCCATCACCTCGTGACGGTCGCTGCAATAGAGATAACAGGTAGACAAAGGCGCGGTTGGTGAGGGTCCCCACCAATGAAACGTACATCGGCTAACGCCACTTTCCAACACTGACGGCGGAACACTGTCCACGGGATGATGGCGTTTCGCGAAACAAAGCAAGTTTAGGAGCGCAAAGGTTGGGTTATTGGGTACGGTGATGGAGCGGAGCCGTGCAAATTCCTAAGCGACGGGTCGGTACCGTAAGGTGGTGGATCGTATCAGGTTTCGGTTGCGAACGTCCTCGATTGTGCGCTACTTGGGGGTCGGGCCCGAAGAGAGATTGAATGCGTGGAAACGATCAGGCCAAGGCTAGCCGGGGACGTGGCGGGGGCTCCGAGCGCGGGGCCGATGACAATGATCACGGGGGGAACAAGTGAAAAACGTCGACGCAAGGAGCTGTGGATGGTCAGACCGCCCATGGATTTCCCGAATCTGGTACTTAGCTGACAACCAAACGGGCCCAAACGCCAATCGATGACCGGTGATGTCCGACGTCTGCGCATAGGTATTTCATCGACTCCGGGGACCAGTTCACATATTCCGGACGTGCATCGCCTCGTTACACGCGCCAGTCCTTCCGTGGCGTCTCGGAGCCGTCTGAAATAAATCGCTTGTGCCAAAATGGGCAACGCCATCACACGGGGTAATCTTTGAATCGACCCGCCACAGCCTCATTGTTCGTGAAACGCTAGGCGCCGCCCAATCTTTGGAGATATTACGAGAGAGACGCCACTCCGCTGGGCGTTACGCGTTAACGACCAAACAACCTACGGCCAACCTGGTTGGCTGTCGGTTCCGAAACTAAGGTGTAACCTTTTCTGGAGGATGGGGTGAGTGGCGAGCCCAAAGTCGCTGTTGCGTTCGCCACCGTCTTTGTCAAGCGGGGCGAACGTGGGAAATCCACCACAACTTGACCAAATTCAGCCCTCACTCCACCTTCTTGACCTGCAACTCGCCCACCGCGCCAAAGAGGACTCGGCTATGGACCTGGAACGCTGGCGTCTGCCCACAGTTAACACTGGCACCGTTTGTCGACTTCAATACCACCGTCTAGTCCAAACGCGAGGAGCCATCTGCAATTCCAGGGTCCGCTATCCGATGTTGATGCAAATGCCAGCCTCATTTCATACAAGTCAAAGGTCTGCCGCCGTGGTTTACGAGCAAACCGGAACATCCGGTTCCAGGACGACCCGATAGGCCCGCTAGGAGTGACTGGCACTCAAACAAAGGGATCGGTGTCCAACTACTAACCGCGGTTGATCCAAGCACGTACCATGCCTTTTCTGATGCGGTGACCGAAGGACTTTCCACGGTGGCCCTGCTCGACGCCTCTCTGTGTTTGTTATTGGAAAACTCCCTCGTCCCAGATACCGGGAACCGGATTCCAAATAAGGTCCGCCTTTCAGCTTACTTCCACGAGTTGTGATGCGCCTTTGTTCTCCCCTCTTTGACGCTCGTTGCGAGACCAACGAACGTCCTCGAAGGGTCTTAATTTGGTTCGCCGCGTAGTTTTTCAGTGTAGTGACAACATCCAGGGTGCAAAACCCACACATCACGACGGTCACAAGGGGTCATTTCACGGACAAAGGCACCAGGCGATTGAGGTGGATTTTTTCAGTGTTGCCGATGCATCGTGCATCAACAGCCGGATTACCGCCACTTTGTCGTCTGACGGGGGACGTCTCCGAGGGCACTTACTCCCTTTCGAAAATCGCTCGCTTAAATCCAGGTACGAGGAACCTTTACTCTTGCGGTGATAATGGAAGGAGCAGTCGGTACCGACGCACAAAGTTCGTCCGTCTCTAGGGCAGCCGCTCGCAGCTTTTTGGCGTTTGTGAGAATATGGACAGTGATGACAATGTCACTAGCATGATTAGTTTTTCTGTGGGAATAGTTAAATTTCCCACCAGCACGTTCCCGGTTTCATGCGATATGCGACATTGAAGAAACGCTTGGTCTCAGATCGCTTAGAAGCCGCGCTTCTGCTTCGTATTTAGGAAGAACCCAGACTCGATGAAACGTCACCAGTTTTCCTCCGACCGAGGGTCAGCTCTTCTCCAACGGGACCGACTCAAAAATCGTGCTTACCCGCCTACGCTAATCTCGAACTTATCATACTCCGGTATGGTCCTTCCCAACTTCGGGGTACCTTTTACTGACCATCGACCAGCTCCCCCGTGTTACGCTCACAACCCATCGCAAACTCCAGCGATGTTCGCACCTCAGCAATCCACTTCGCAAGAATCAAAAATCGAATCTCTCCCCGATCACCTCCTGACGGACATCTTCTCCACCCTGACTTTTTCCTCCAATGAATCACGCCTCTACGCTCCCGACATCCTATCCCACGTTTCATCGCGTTGGCGAACGGTCTCGCTCAATGCCAGCGCACTCTGGTCTTTCGTCGTCGTGACCTTCCCGTTTGCTCCTGGCCAGATCGCCCGAGCGAAAACTGCTCTTATCCGTTCCAGGGATCGACCGATCGATGTGTATATCGACGTTCGCGATCCGGACTGGAATTGGGAATCAGACGAGGACCAACACCAAATGAAACCGGTGTTCATGGTTGAGATTATGCAGTGGCTTGAGGAGTCACATACTCGGTGGAGAAGCTTGACGGTGCTCACTGATACGTGGGGACCGATGCACACATTCCTCGCCTATTCAACAATGTTTTCCTCCCTCCCGATGCTGGAGCAGCTGTCGCTGAGCAGATGTAACTCATTCATCGGTCTCCCAGACGCTCCCGATCCCGTACCATTCGACCCTGTCGAGTTATTCGGTGGGAACGCTCATCTCCCAAACCTTCGTCATGTCGCCCTCGCCGGAGTTCACATCAACTACTCATGTACTGGGTTCAAGGGCCTTCTCTCGCTCGACCTCCGCCACCAACAATGCAGGGTATCGCCGACAATAAGACAACTTCGTCAACTCCTTCACGGCTCTCCGGGGCTGGAATCCCTTTCCCTCGTCGCTCTCAATCCCTGTTCAGAGGGTCCCGAGCAAGACGATGGACCTGTGGTCTCCTTGGCTCACCTCAAAAATCTTACGTTGGGTTGGTGGTTCGTTGAGGACGCCGTAAAGTTGTTGGGGGTCTTACAACTCCCCGTCGTGGAGAACCTGGTCCTCGAGGATATCGCCCCCGGTCTTCTCCAACACGATCACATCGTCCGCGATTCCACCCCGATTCTCGACACACTAGTGAAAATGGGAAACAGGCCATACGATCCTGCTTCACCCTTTTCGTTCCCATCCCACCTGCGCAGGCTCGCGATAAAGGGGGTTCTTCTCGACCGCACAGCCTTCTCCCAGTTCACGCCGTGGTTGGTCAATCTGGAGGAATTGGAAATGAGATCTGTTCAGCCGTGTTTGATTCAGGCAGTGGGTTACAATACAGGGATCGCTGGAATCGATCGAAGGGGTTCCCCGGTGGGATCAGTGATCCTGAGGATGCGCTGATCAGTTGTCAGGGAGTTGGCTCAGGAATTGTAAATATACGACATCAAATCATTGGCTTGCATGGACATCCCCTCCGCCGCTTTTGGTGTTTAGTTTGTTTAGTTCGAATGTTTGTAAAGTATTTATTCTGCAGGGGAAATGTTAACATCCTCACTTCGGCGCGGTTCCGCCACTGCCAATTTTCACGATTGCCGCCTTTCCACCGCGGGGATATTCATGACATCGTGATGTGTTCCAAAACATTTCGTTTCACCCTACTCGAACGAACGGTCGTATTAGGCACATCCAAAGTACGCTTAGCTATGAAATTAAGAAAACAAAGGGTCGGCACCGAGCGCGATGCAAGGGGACAACACTACCTCCTTTTGGGAGGTGGCGAATCCTGATGCTCGTTTCCCGCTTTCCTCTTCGACCCGAACCCGAACGCAACCTTTGTCCTGCCGTCAAGCCCATTAGAAAGTGGGGTCCCAGTACCACTTCCACCTTCTCTGCTCTCAACGATTGTCGATGAAATCCTAGCAAATCCAGGGCGTGGAGCAGGCGAAGCGTTCGCGGGTGTGGAAGATGACGAGCCGGTTGGCGTGATTCCATCTCCGCCAAGGACGTGTTGGGTCCCTGCAGGGAGAGTGATGAACCCGTTGGAAGAGAGCTCCAGGTTTTGTTGTTGGGCGGCTTTCGCTTCTTTCTTCTTCTTCGCTCTCTCGGTCTTGCCCTTGGATAAGGGTTGGACGTCCAAGAACTCCGCCATCTGAGGAACGGCACTAGATACGAACGTCAGTAAAAAAAAAAGAGTCGGGTAGGAGAGGAACCAACATACCCTCTGTTTCCAACCGACAAGACAAAATGGGCTTGACCGGCCTTCTCTTGTCGCTTCTGGAACGCCTGGTTCATGCTCAGTGGCGTATCCCCACTGGCCATAGCCGCCTGCTTCCTCTCCTCCGCAATCTTCTTCAACCTCTTCTCCGTCTTCATCCTTCCGGAGCCCTTTCCGTGGAACTTGTGCGAAAGCGCCTTCCAAGCCTCCTTCGGGGTCAGCTCCCGTCCAAACTCGTCGTGATACACGATGTTGACGTCGGGCTTGTAATCCTTGAAAGCCTCGAGATTGGACCGGGCCTCCTGTTGGTCCCTTAGCCGGTTTTCGTATTCCCTCTGCGCCTGATCCTTGATTCCACCCCTGGCCTTCTGCTTTTCCAACTCCCTCTGTGCAATTCTCTGCCTCTGATCAGCCAACCACACATCTCGTTGCAACTGGATCTTCTCCCGATCCGCACTTTCTGTTGTGGGTGTAGCGAGGATACCCTGGTGGCGGAGAATATTCAACGTGGCAGCCAACCCAGAACTGTGTGTCTTCTCTCCAGAAGTACCAAGCTCGAGGTCATCCTCTTCCGTCTTAACGCTTGTCTTCTGCTCGTGTGCCTCAGCAGCCTTGATCGCGTCCTCGATGGCGTCGAGCATCTCGTCGTCGTAGTCCTCCTCCTTGACGGTGACCTCACCTGCTTCGAGCTCTGCCAAAGCGACGTCAGTTTCCTCCATTGTTACGTCGTGATTGGCGGTCGGAGGTGAGGTGCGGCGTGCAACAGGGGTCTCCTCAGGTTCCTTCTTGACTGCTGAAGGGTCATAGGTGATAGAACGAACGAACTCGGATGTATCATCAAACGTGAGGCCATCGGCTTCGCCGTTGGCGGTTGTCTGACCATCGTCGACGTTCATCGATCGGGCCCTCTGTTCGGCAACTGTGGAACAATTGCAGTCAGACATACGGTAGAGCAAAAAAGAAGTGAGACGGACTCTTCTTCACAACCTCCTCGGGAGATAGTTTTTGGGGTTTCCGAAGCTTCGTCCTCCTCGATCGAGCAAGAACGGCTTGCAGGTCATCATCATCTACGAAATTGACGTCTAGGTCACGCGCTTCTGGGATAATCGGCGTCTCGTCTACCTGCATCTGTTCATGGCCGTCTGCTGTGGTCGGGGCATCATCCACGGAGGACTCGATGACACGCTTGTTGTTGTGGCGTTTCTTCTTCTGCAAGCGCATTGTGTGCAGTGAGTAAGTGAGGATGGGTAGTTGGATTGAACTAACCTTTGGCTTCTTGAACCCAACGTCGCCTTCTTGGAGGTAGTCGGAGATTTCGATGTTCTCTATATAATGCGCGTCAGAACAAGCTCGTTTGATTATTGTGTTCACGTACTGGCGTAGTCGACGGAGAGGAGCGATTTGTTCACGGAAACGGCGGCGACCTCGTCTTGGTCTACGATCTGTTGATTTGACGCCTTCGTCGAACCTCCCAGCCGGAACTCCTAAAAGGTAATCAATAAAATGTTGACGACGGGTTATCGCCGGCCTACCGTGACCTTCTCTCCGTCTATCACAGTGTCGTACTTTGAAAGAACATCACGCCTTATCCCAACCTTTCCTGGCTCAAATTCTTCGTCGTCGTAACCAGTATAGTCACGACGTTTGATTTTGAGCTCCTGGTTCTTCTTCCGTCGATCCTCTTCCGCCATCTCGACGTTTTGGAGTTCGTCCTCTAAATCGACGCAAGTGAGCGACCCTCCTGATCCGGGAAACTGGAACAAACCTTCATTATCGAGGATCCGACTATCCTTTAACGTTAAGACTCGGGCTTCGCCCTCGCCCATCTCGGTGAAGTCGTGGCTGACTTTGAGGCCCTCTAGGTCTCCTGTAGCGTATAAATGCATTGGCATGTATGACTCGGTAATATTGAACTTGGCACGTACTCTCATTATAGTCGCCCTGGGCAGCATCGTCCATGCTCTCAATCTCCTTTAACCTCTTCGCAGCGAGCTCCCTCTCCTTCTTCTTGCTCTTCTTTAGCCAGGATTTCGCATTATCTACGTCGTCGTCGGGGTCACCGAGAGTCGTACCCTTGAGTTTCGCGTTCAGCTCTCGCCTGTTTCTCACCCTGTGCGAACAGCATGTGAGATCAAACAGTTCCTGAGCTCACGGCTTGATGATGAGAACAGCATGAAAGGAAACGCGATATAGAAGTGTCCGTTGAGAAGCCGTGAAGTGAATCGTATACTCACTTGGCTATTTGATCCTGGATCCTTCTGAAAGGTGGAAAGAACCACAAGTCAGCGAGCTGGTGAGGTTTACAAATGGGTGAACGCACTTCTTATCCCTATCTTGAGTTTCCTTTTCGCGTTGCTTCGCATAGTTGTCCTCCGCTCGCTTCTCCGCGGAATCGACTGGGGCTTTGTCATCGGTCAACGGCTTGAGGCCGAGCGCAATTCGGTGCTTGTTGGTCTCTTCCAAGCTGATGCTCTCTTCGTGTGGCATGATTAAAATGAGTGGGGGGCGAAGAGAGGCGCGGCGGCGTGTGGGTTGTGGTGGTCGAGGGACAAGGAATCTGCCTCGAGGACTCGATCACATCCTAGTTTCCGCCACCTCCTCGACCATGGCGCCGTCCAGACCAAGCCGGGATATCAAGCTTACAGTCCCAAGGTTCAACTCGAAGAAGGTTGGCCCGAAGCTTGCGAGGGAAATTGCGTCTGTGGCAAAACGAGAGAAGACCAAGGTGGATGTGAAGCAGACTGTCGATCCGACGACCGCGCTTGCGCTCGCCATCGTGAGGCTTCCTCTCTGATTCTCCTCCGGTATACTGACCCAACGCTTAGGAAAGCGCGTCGGAGTGGAATTCCATGCTAATGACCGCTCGCGCTGATCGCGGACCCCAGTGGGACATTGGAACGCAAATGCACGTTCTTTACCGTCCCCGCCGTTTCTCTCACTCATGGGTGCCCAAACAGGTTCATGGTAGATAAGGGGTCCGATTTGTATTACAACCCAACACCCTTGACTGGCAAGGAGCCAAGACCCGAGTCGTCTGACAGGGGTGGTGAACAACCGGACCGTCATGGGCAGGTGCCCCACACGCCTCAAAAGCCCCATCCTTTGGACATGCGCTTACAACACCCCCACGCCTATCAACAGCAACTTGGACCGATGCACGGGCAGATGCAGTCTCCCAATATGTCGCAGCATCACCCTGGGATGATGGGTGGCTTCCCAGTGGGGTCGCCGTATGGCGTGCAACAGCAGGTTCCTCCGGATCAATTCTATGGAGGTGGTTCCCCGATGCACTTGCGGCCACCACAGATGGGTGGTATGCCCCATGACCACAGCATGTCGCCCGACGTCCGGAGAAGGGTTACACGGGCGATGTCAGACGAATACCAGATGCATGGCATGTAGGATTGTGTTTTTATCTTCTCCTGTACTCTGTAATGCCGTGGAATGTTTGAGTCATCCTGGACTTTTTGCCTGAGCGCGTGGATACATGACCCCATCTCTTCCCCCCGGCACCACTTACGTTGGGAAACAGTTTTATGCGCTGGCCAGTGAGGAAAGCCCCCGTATATTTTCGCATGCTCCATGCGCTTCCACGCGGCTCGGAGCAACTGTGCTTTTTCATCAAAAGCGCTGAAGTGCCTGGTTTGCGGAACGCCGGAAGAGTACCGACGCGCACCCCTGGCAAGGCCTGGTTAACTAATTCCCCACCGCCAGTGTTCTAGAAGGACGTGCCTTGTTTTAACCGAGTGTGTGATGTATTGTCCTTTTCCGCTGGGTGTGGTTCCGGCCATTCCGGGAGCACTTGAAAACGCTCCGAAAAAAGGGAGAATCCTTGGTGTCGGGTTCCACCGATCCATCACCCAAGTGCTTCCAAGCGCGCGGATGCTGACTTTGTGCTTTTGCTCGTGTCCCTCTTTCTCA
>Ga0307517_10015205_pt1 | contig 10247 bp, 2 predicted proteins | sample 23_EM_MG_FD_194515 | JGI IMG/M metagenome (GOLD analysis project Ga0307517, IMG submission 194515) | Populus trichocarpa ectomycorrhiza microbial communities from riparian zone in the Pacific Northwest, United States - 23_EM | ecosystem: Host-associated > Plants > Roots > Unclassified | place...
TTTGTATTATTATAGTTTGTGACTCAAAAACAGATATCGGAGCGAAGCTAGCAAAACATGTGAGGTGCAACAATGAGCATAAGGTGCAGGTAGAGCTAAAGACTTATACTAGAGAAGACAACATTAAAAATGAAGGGAGTTCTAGTTTAGAAGTTCAGCGACATGACAATATAGCTTCAAGTAGGTATAGAACCACTATCAATTCACCCATCATGTGGTTGGATTTTTTGAGAAGTTTATGATCTATTATAAATATACACTATGTAACCTTATTCGACATATAATGAAAATAAAGCTCCATGCTTTTATGGATATAGGCACATTATCAAAACACATTAAATTTTGTGTTTTTTCTAGTTTTTTCTACTATTGTAATATTCATCAATAATTGTTGTAGGTTTTTCATAACAGTTTTCATTCGAAAACATTATTTTTTAAGATTTTTTCTCTTAGAGCAACTCCAACACAGGAGCTAACAGGATTGCCAAAATAAAAATAAAAACTGTACTTTTACCTATTATTTTCAGTTTTAACAACTCCAACGGGATAACTATATGAATAGCTAAAATATATTTTCTTGCTCCGAAATGTTATTTCTACACTTCTCTATAGAACAGCCAAAAGCAAAAGAAAGTATATATTTCTGTTGGTCAATGTCTCTTTTCTTTGTTTTTCTCTTTAAAAACAGAGCAAAAAAAAGAAAATAAACCTGCAAATCTCAAAGTCTTGTGCCTCAGCTTCTCTGTGGTTGGGAAAAATAAGAAGTAATTGTTCTTTAATTAATTAATAACATCAGTTATGCCCCTACTTTGTTAAAAAATTTAAATTTAAAGTTAAAATTATATCTTTTAACTTTCATGTTACTTTATTAATTTTATATTTAATTTTATAAATATAATTGGCTTTTCTAAATGATTTTTTATTGTTAGAAGACATATAAATAAAAAAACTATAATTACTATATTCAAAAAATTATTTTATCAATTTGACTATTTAAGATGATATCCTGCTACGATTTTGTATTTCCTTTTTCCCTTTTCATTGAGACCATTTACTGAACTCGCTTTTTTTGAATCTTAAACCATTTTTATGAAACATCCACAACAAAGCAGAAATAGAGTCCAAACCCCTGTTTTTTTATATATTTTTTCTTTTCCAAGTCACTTACCTGACTATCTAAGCATGCACACTTATTATCATAATTTAGTTTTTACCCATTTTATTTGCATAGTGTAGTTGCTACCTAACCTTCATGGCCAAAATTGTTTAGGCTACCATGGAAGGGTTTTTCTATAAATTTATTTTTAATATACAGTATAATTATTTTAATGCTCTTATGTTCAAAATTTTATAGGTTGCCATATAAAGGCTCTTTGGATCTTTTATTCTGGTTTTTGCATTAAACACAATGTGAATGGGGGTTAGTTTGGTCCTTTTAGAGATATAAAATTTAAAAATAAAAAAGAAGAAACGTCAAAAATCTTGGGAGAATGCGTCTGCGCGTGAGGCAAAGACGCCGCATTCAAGCGGCGTGTGACACGTGATACTGTGGCTAAAAACACCATAATATCATGTCACCAGCTCCAGTGAGTAGCAGCGTTTCTATTGGGCTAGCGTGTGTATGGTGGTTCTCAATGATTTGGCTACGGTCGAGCTTTTTCTTTCCCCCCTCTTTTCTCTCTCATGACCTCGGGATGTGTGTTGGCCGAGAAAAAAAAATGTATCCTCCCATTTTATTTTCATTTCAGTTACATTCCTCATTCTTTTGATTGTTTGAGATCTTTTTTTAATTAATTTTTCTTTTCAATTTCATCCCTTTTATATTAAGTATTGTTTGATTTTTATATTAGATTTGATTCTCATTCTTTTAATTGCTATTTTTTTTTCTTTCTAATTTCAGCCCTTGAAATTTGATTTGATTTGACTTGTATATCAAATGTGGTCTTTATTCTTTTAATTAGTATTTTTTTTCTTTACAATTTTATCCCTTGAGATTTTATTTAGTTTGATTTTTATATCACATATGATCCTCATTCTTTTAATTAGTATTTTTTATATCTTTTTTATTAATTGATTTTCGTTTTGCAATTTCATCCTTCATCATTTTATCCTTTAAAAAATTAGGTTTCGTGATTTTTTTTATTTTGTTTTCATTGTTGGGTTATCCCGATCTCATGACCTAACATGTTGGATTAGCAAGTTCACCTGAGTGGGCTCAAGCCTTTTTTGAGTTATAGTTGCTATTTTTCTAATCCTTTCCATCTTATTATTCAACATTCAACATTGATTTTTTTTAAAAAAAAAAAACTATGTTTTGTTATTTTCTTTGTTTTATTTTTTTTTGCATTATCTCAGTCTTATAACCTGACCTATAGATTAGGCAGGTTGGCCCGAGCAGCCTTAAATTTTTTATTTTTTACTTATAATTGCTATTTTTCCCTTTGTATGGTTGAATTTTTTTTTCCAGTTTAATCATTGATAATTTGGTTAGTTAAAAATTGAACTTCAAGGTTTTTTTTAATTTTTTTTTTATCAAATGACTCGGGTAACGCATTTAATGGGTTAACACGGGTTGACATCGATTTTTTTTATTTTGCTTTTTATTTTTGTTTTCATCATTCAACATTGTTTTTTTCCCTTCTTTAAAAAGCGCTTTTGTCGGTTGAACATCTTTTTTATCTTCAAAATGTTTTTAATCCAACCCACAGCAGAACGCGGGCTACATAACTAATGAACAAAAAATGATGGGTTTTTTTTTTGCATTTCCCTTTTTTTATTTCTTTTTTGTCCCATTTTTTTTTAATTCATCATTCAACGTAAGCTTGATTTAAAATTTGTCCTTATAAATTATTTTAGTTTGTTCTATGAGGTTATCAAAGTTTCAAACAAACATCTTAATGTTTAGTTTGTTTTTAATTTTATAAGTGTCTATTTTTATTATTATATAATGAAGTAAAAAATAGTTTTAAAAAACAAAGTTCTTAAACTCAGCGGGGTCCATTACTCGGATTATGGATTTGACTGGTTAAGTCGTGAAGCCTGGGTCGATCCAATATATTGTCTCAATATTATATAAAAAATCATCTTGAATTTTTTTTTAAATCAAACCATATTTCTTAATGGTAGATCAAATTGGCTTTAGAATAAGAGCTTATTGATATTATAGTAGCGATTGCTTTTTAAAATGTTTTTTGTTTGAAAATGTATCGAAATAATTTTTTTTATTTTAAAAACTTTATTTTTAACATCGTCATATTAAAACTATCTAAAAAAACCAAAAATAATTAATTTAAAATATAAAAAAATTAAAAAATAATTTGTTTTAAAAGTGATTTAAAAAACAAATACTAGAACAACTGACATTACCTCAATAACAGCCCCAGTTTAATGCAAACTTTGCTGGCCGATTGCAATCAAAAGAAAAACTTGAAAGAACGTTACCCAATCTAGGCAAGTGGCTGAATCTTGACGGTGATGTTAACCTACTGTACGAGTATCACAGCGGAGGACCTGACAGGAGAGCTTATCAAGTAATCAGAGGTTTACTAAGACCGTTTATCACACTAGCCAGATTTTACTTTGACCGTGATAATGACAAAGCGTCACCAAACACCGACACCATAACCCATAGGCCATAGCTCCTTCTAGTTAGGGGTTTATTGACATTGAATTTTAACCCTTTTTTAAAAAAAAAAAATTTTATTTTTTTATGGGTTTAGAATTTGCGTGCCATGCTTTTTTTTTTTATGCCAAAGGTGGATTTAAAACCTAAAAAACCAATTTTCAATCTATATTTGTCTAAAATTTTAAAAAAAAACTTTTATAATCTTAATAAATTAATTTTTAATCCAAAACACCTTTAAATTGATAAAAAAAAAACATAAAATCAAGCTAAAAAGATTTTTTTTCCTCAGACCCGATCTACATGTTCAAGTAATATGAAGGATAAAAAATACATCAATAAAATTTATTTTGTCAAATGGAACTCATTGACACTAATAACAAGTTTTTTTTTACATGAATGTGAAAAAATATTGATTTTTTCTTTATTAGATTAAAATTCTACGTTACCACTTTTATTTTTTGATGATTTTCTCTTACCTATCCCAAAACCAATGACTTAAACACAAAACAAATAAAAGGAAAAATATTGATTTTCTCTCTATTAGATTAAAATTCTACGTTATCACTCTTGTTTTTTTTTTATGACTCTCTTCCCTATCCCAAAACCAATGATTTAAACACAAAACAAATGAAAGTTTGGATCAAAATGTATAATTATCTGAAGGCATATTTTGCCAAAAATATATTGGATAAACAATGCTGGGACCAAGGAAGGACTATATTTTTCACCTATCTTTATTCTTGGTCTCTTTATCTTTCTTTTATTTTTATTTTTTTTTGCAAGATTGAGCATCAATCCTATATCAATATTTGTAATATAATAATAATCAAATAAAAATTAAATAAAAACAAACCACCAAACCCAAATCACCAAACCCAATTTCTAGAAAATAAATCAGCACTACTATTTTTCTTAATGGTACATTAAAAAACCAAGACCATTTAGTTTTTTCTCTTAATAGTGGTAAAAACTATAACAGTAAAAAAATTCCAAAACTAGGCTAGATCTACCTTTTCCATGTGATAGGTGTCTTATTAAAAAGGTTTTCAAAGCTAAACATGAGAAAAGAAAGTGACCGAAAGCTGGGAGGTAAAAATATGGCCCAGAAATTTATTTCTTAAAAAAAAAAAAAGGGTTAAAAAGGCCTTTTAAAGGACACCACTTTTTGGAGGGATACAGACTTACCTGTAATGTGCAAAGACTCCTTCATGGATTAGATAGTGAAGTGATATTTACCCTCCGAGGAAAAGAGAAGAAGAAACAGCGCAGCGCCCTTGAAGACGGATTCAGCTTTTCCAAGCACCATCGTGTGTCACGACGACATCTAATGTCTAGTGCTAGCAAATTCAAGCTCCCAAAGTTGCCTTCCTCTTGCCTACTCAAAGTTGGTGATCTAGAGCACTGAGGGTCTTGGCCTGGCGGTGGGAGGGGTTTGTCTTCTTCCGCTGCTCCTTGGTTCGAGTTTTTATGTGCACATCTGTCATTCCCGCGGTGCCTTACATACCCACTGGGTTTGCAGGGTGTTCAGTGGGCCTTGAGATTAGTCGTGGTGCGCGCAAGCTGGCCCGGACACCCACGCAAATCAAAAAAAAAAGTTGGTGATCTAGATTCTATATTAAAATTAAAATTAATTATGCAACTGATTTATTAATTTATCATGAAGCATAGTGGCTCTTGTTTGTCTAAGTTTCACGCTACCTCTCAAATTCAAAAAAAAAAAAAATTGTGATGATATACAAAAAAATATATATTCAAGTAGCTCGAGATAAGATTTATGTCTTAAATTATCAGTTAATTTTTTTTCCTGATAATCTGATCTATTTTTTTTAGCTAAAATAGTTAGAGGTGAATGTCTGATATCTGCAAAAAAAAAATTTTAATAAATTTAGGAATTTTTTAATGATTAAGTAAGAGAATTTTTTTTTTATGAAAAATATAATAATATTACAGAGAGATACTCTGAAGATAAATATGCATTATAGAATGGAGATCTCAGACCTTTTTTTGGTTGAATGATTCATGATCTATTTATAGTTCATAAATCTCTTTATGGAGAGAAGGGGTTAAAACATAATATTTCCCTGATAGTTTTAATGAGAAAAAAATATCCGTGACATATATATTAATATTGATGGAAATATGATGAGCTCTTAAATGACTTTTACATATTATCTCTTACATAATATTAATATCGATACAAATATAGTAGGCTTTTAAAAGATTTTTATACATCCAATAGTGTAAAAAGAGTAGTATCCAAAATATAGTTATGTTAATATAACTAAGCTCTTATCCTAGACTGAACCGAAAAGAATAGGGTCATTCTTTTGATTGAGTCCAAGAAAGATTGGGTCATTCTCTTAATTAAGTCCAATAAAAATAGTTTTTAAAACCGTTAAATCTAAGTTTATCAAATAGTTATTTTATTTATCTCTAACAGAGTGATTTTTTTATTTATCATTATATTTCTAATTTAGTCAATTTTACCATTGTATAAAGTTTGAGAGTCTTAACGTGTTCTTCTAGTGAGTTTTTCAAGCAATTGACCGGGATTAGTCACGTGACTGGTACATGAGTTTTTTTTTTCTTCTGAAAATACCCTTAAAAATAAATGGCTCAACATTTTCTTATATATTTGGACAAGTCTTCAATTTATCCTTGCATTTCAAATTGTATCTATTATGTTTGTATATAGCATATTTCTCAATATGTTCCTCTATCAAGTTTTTTCATCCAAAACTGATGTAATTATAATTTTCATTGTATTTTCTTATTGGGTTTATTTCGTCGATAAAGTCGTTGATAAAAATTACACGTCATCATATTTTTCTGGTTTTTTTATTTTTTCATTTCTTATTATATTTCTCTCGGTATATATCAACGAAAATATTTAATCGGCACATACCAAGGGATATAACAATGGAAAATTATGTCGGTAAAACTCATCGCAATATATCTTTTGTCGATGATTCTGTTTGTATACACTAAATTTATGGTAATGACTAGTCTACATTATAGATCTAGAATAAATTTACAACATATTTAACAAATCAAGTGACCACGTATAAATTTAAATTCAATTGTTATTACGAGTAGTTCTGAACAAAATATTAAAATCTTAGCTAGAAAATGTTGTAAACATAAATATAATCTCTACCAATCTCAAAAATAACTAGGAAGTCATTAAAAATACAAAAAAGAATAACTTTTCATATATAAGTTGGTTCGCAATATGCTGCACCAGTAAGATACAATAAATATTCCACTTCTTATAAATTATATAAAAAACAATTTGTTAACGTAGTGTTTTTTTTTAAAAAAAATCTTAACAATTAAGGCATTCTTAGACTTGTTTTTGTATATTAGACTAAGTATTTTTATAGTTGGAGTTTTAGCAAACCATCCTCCTATAAATTGGTACGGTGATGATGACGTTTGTTTTTTTCAATCACTCATTAAATTCAAACTCAAATTAATTGATAATATTATAAAAGACATCATCCTTTTTTCTGTGGTATTTTTATTTTTATTTTATTATTTTTATTTTTATTTTTTTAATTAATGTGGATGTCCGGGTCAGTTTATGTGCATCTCGACTAATCTCACAGGTCCTGAAGTTAACAATCATGTAAAACTTCAGTGACCATTATATTAGCAATCACAGTAACCATTATCATTTTTCTATGGTATTTTTATTGATCCTTATATTCAAAGACACCGTGAAATGCACTATTGAGGAACAATGCATTTTTCACTATTACTGAGGCGCAATAAAAAAAATTCTTTGGTTCTTTTTATAAATTTAATCCTTGTAATTTTATGCTTTTATATTTTTAATGTTCAAATTTTATTTTTATCATATTTCAATTCTTGTGAAGCCATAAAAAAAAAGGATAAATAAAGCTTTAACTAATTACATTCCAGCTACGGGAAGGCTCATCATGGTGTAAATGAGTTTATTTTAAAAATAAAAGTTCAATGAAATTAGCTTTGTCCTCTAACTATACAAAAAAAAATTAGATTAAAACCCGCAAAAAAAACTTTTCTAATTTGATTTGATTTTTAGTTTTTTAGTGATTAGATTATATTTTTTTTATATAGATAAAACAAGGTTATTATAGTTTTTAAAATGTTTTTGGAGTATTTTTCAAATGAAAAACAAGTAAAAAATTAGATTTGAAATATCCGTAAAAACAATTTCTAATTCGATTTGATTTTTAGTTTTTTAGTGATTAGATTATATGTTTTTTTATAGATAAAACATGGTTATTATGGTTTTTAAAATGTTTTTGGGGTATTTTTTAGATGAAAAACAAGTAAAATAGTAGGTTTGGAAGATCTGTAAAAACAATTTCTAATTCGATTTGATTTTTAGTTTTTCAGTGATTAGATTATATTTTTTTTATAGATAAAACAGGGTTATTATGGTTTTTAAAATGTTTTTGGGGTATTTTTCAGATGAAAAACAAGTAAAAAATTAGGTTCGGAAGATCTGAAAACTTAAGTCTTGATTTTTTTAGATAAAACTTAAGTCTTGAGTTTTTTATATCAAAGATGGTTGGCAAATGTTTCAGTGAACGATAAGTTATTTATCTAAATGGATGACGTCATCCATTCTATTAATAAAAAAGCACTTTGTCTTTCTATTTATATATATAAAAAAAAAACCTTGACGCGAGCTTAAGCTTTTTTATTTTAAGCCAAAAGCATGAACCCCTTTCTGCTAGGCATAAGCGCACCTAGCTTTTTTTAAATGTCAATGCACCTTTGTTTTTTCTTTATATATATATATATAATGTCAAGCTTTAAAATGTGATTCGATTTTTTTCTAGTAATATTACATTTATTTATGAATAATTATATATTAAACTCAAACTATCCTTTTGTTTTTCAATATCTTCACATAAAAATAGACATTATTTTTGGTTTCTTGGTTGAAAATCTATTTTTATGCGACAATACATAAAAGTTATTTTTTTATTATTATTTTTGTGGGATGATATAGAAAAACGAAAGGATAAATAATTTGAGTTTTATATATAATTACTAATATGAATACATTTCTAGTCCCTTTAGTTTTTCAAATTTTAGTTTTTATCTAAAACTTCATTTATTTTATTTTTTTAGTTTTTCAGTTTGAGAAAGAGAGAGAGAGATCTTGATTGAAAATCTATTTTTATATAATGATACATAAAAATGATTTTTATTATTATTTTTGTGCGATGATATAAAAAAAAGAAAGGATAAATAATTTGAGTTTCATAAATTAATTATTAATATGAATACATTTCTAGTCCATTTAGTTTTTTAAATTTTAGTTTTTTTTATCTAAAAACCTCATTTATTTTATTTTTTAGTTTCTTAGTTTGAGAAAGAAAGAGAGAGAGTATCGGATTCCATGAATAGAGAGAAAATTGCAGGTTGACCGGTTGACATAGAGTCTGATGAGTTAATTTGGTGTCAATAAGTTTCATTCGATGAGAAAAGTTTCATTTAGGTGTTCTTTGTCCTTCATCATACATGAGAGAGTAAAATTGGACTTGAGAAGCTTTTTCAATCTGGGTTAATTTTTGGTTTTTGACCAATTTCGGCTAATTTGTAATCATAAATAGGTTTATTTAGATCTCTATAATGTTTTTTACGTGTTTTTAGATAAAAAAAAACAAAATGGTTGGAAATGTAATTTTTTTTTACTAAGAATTTAGAGACTCAATTTTGCGATCACTTGAGGTGATCTACCATAACTCAATTTTGAATTTATAAAAAATAATAATATAAAAAATTAAAAAATTTAGAATTTGGTCAAAGACAACACAGATAGAAAGTTTGGGGACTAATAAGGATAAAATTATAAAGTTGAAAGTCAATTTGGCAAAAAATAGAAAGAATTGATAAGTTTAGGAACTTAATTAAACTTTGAATTGGTTTAATTAATGCAATCAGGGGTTTAATGGGAGAAATATCAAAGTTCGGGGTCAATTTGGGTTAAAATTGCAAGAAATTAAATTTCAGGGACTGAAGTGAAAAGGCATTAATACTATAAAGGGGCTAATTGATTTTATCAAGGGTAATTTTGCAAGAATTAAAAGTTTAAGGAGTCAATTAAGGACTGAATTGATTAAATTTAAAACCAAGAACTATTTTGCAAATGACGTAGAAATCCAGAGGTCCAATTGCATTGATCCAAGGGCGAAATTAAAAAAATATTTTCAAAAGTAAGGACTTGATTGCAAAACATCAAAAATTTAGGGGGCAAATTGAAGATGCCCAATTCAGCAGAAGAAATAGCGTCGTTCCAAGGAGGACTGTTCATCCTCTTCCTCCTCTAGAACAGAAGAACCTGCCTGAAAAAGAAAAAAAATGTTGGCTTCTATTAGACCCATTAACACAACCAAATCTAATCCACATTGTAGACCAGGTTGTCTACCACAAATCCTATTTTGTCCCAGTTTTCATCACCCCACGATGCGTCATTAATGTTAAGAAAACTCATCACCAACAGTCTAACAATGGTAGGACTGTCGGTGTTCTTATCCCACCAAACACAGAGCAAAAAAAATAAAACAATAATTATCAGCATACAAGATTACTATCCCAGGAAGATAAGGATCGAATTTCTCTC
>Ga0307517_10015206_pt1 | contig 10246 bp, 10 predicted proteins | sample 23_EM_MG_FD_194515 | JGI IMG/M metagenome (GOLD analysis project Ga0307517, IMG submission 194515) | Populus trichocarpa ectomycorrhiza microbial communities from riparian zone in the Pacific Northwest, United States - 23_EM | ecosystem: Host-associated > Plants > Roots > Unclassified | place...
GCCGAGGCGCTGCGCGACCAGCACCGTGAGGATCTCGATCAAGGTCAGGTGCGTCAGGTAGGCGTCGATGCCGACGTGCATCACCGCGTCGTCGGGCACGCTGAGCGCGAGCAGCATGTCGGCGCGTTCGGCCAGCGCGGTGCCGGGCCGCGTGATGCAGATCGCCTTCGCGCCCTGCGCACGCGCGATGTCGACCGCGTCGAGCAGCGACGGCATGCCGCCGACATGCGAGATCGCGATCACGACACCGCCCGGACGCTGCGCGGCGGCGGCGACCTGCTGCAGGTGGTAGTCCGACCAGGCGTTCGCCGACAGGCCGAGCCGGAACAGGCGCGACTGCAGATCGGTTCCCATGAACCACGAGGTCTGGCCGGCGCCATAGACGTCGATGTGCGGCGCGGTTGCGATCGCGGCCACCGCCGCATCGAGCGCGGCCATGTCGATCTGCGTGCGCACGCCGGCGACCGATGCGGCGGCGCTGCGCGCGATCTTCGCGACCACGTCGTCGGCCGTGTCGGCGATGTCGACGCGCCGGTGCAGGGCCGAACCGCCGAGCGCGAGGTCGTGCGCGAGCGCGAGCTTGAACTCGCGCAGGCCGGCGAAGCCGAGGTCGCGGCAGGTGCGCATCACCGTCGGTACCGAGCTGCCGGCGCGTTGTGCCAGCGTCTCGAAGCTTTCTTCGAGCACGCGGTCTGGGTCTTCGAGGATCGCGTCGAGGATCGCGCGGCGCGCGGCCGGCGCGGTGCTGCGCAGCTCGGCGACGCGTTGAAGCAGGGCGTTCATGACAGCACCCCGCTTGCCGAGTACGGCAAGCGACCCTCCAAGGGCCACGAAGGGGCCCCTTCGTGGCCCTTGGTCGGGCCTTGCTTGGGGCGGCCCGGCGCGGCGGCCCGTAGAGAGCAGGTATTCACGGAATCATTCATGCTCAGAAGTGCAGGCTCACCGCGTCGCTGACGCGGTAGTTGTTCTCGACGATCGGCATCCAGTGCCATTTGTCGAAGGTCGTGCACGGGTGCGAGATGCCCAGGCCGACACGTTCGCCGACGGCGGGAGCGGCGGCTTCATCGGCGGCGTCCCAGCGCAGGTACGCGTGCTGATCGTTCAGGCCGGTGATCTTCCAGCTCGCGGGCACGTCGCCTGGCGCCATCGCGGCACGCGCGGCGCGCTTGATCGGGATTGGCATCTCCAGGTCGTACGAGATGTCGCGCTTGCCGACCGCGAGGATCGCGAGACCGGGCTCCGGGCGCGACTGCACCAGCGCCCACACTTCCATCGCTTGCCGCAGGCTCTCGCCCTGCGCGCAGCCGAGTCGGTCGTCGACGACCTTCAGGTAGCGCTTGTAGGAGCCGTGGTCGTGCGTCACGTAACAGCCCGAGCGCAGCAGGCCGCGCACCGGGCGGCCGAGCACCGGCCTGAGCCGCGGCGCGACCAGATCGAAGATCGCCGAACCCCCGGCCGAGATCAGCACCTCGTCGGTCTCGAACCACTGCCGGTTCGCGCATTCGATCGCGATCGCCTCGACGCGGTCCATCAGCGCGGCCGCGACGGGGACGTCCCGCTCGGTCGTGCCCTGGGCGGCGAGGCCTTCGTAGCACTCGATGCCGACGAGTTTCACGGCAATGCTCGCGTGCAGGCGCGCCGCCAGCGTCGTCGCCTCGGCGTGGGTGCGGCAGCCGGTGCGGCCACCGCTCATGCCGATCTCGAGCAACACCTCGAACGGGCGGGCGATTCGGTGGGTGGCCGACCAGCGCTCGATCAGGTCGAGCTGCGCGGTCGAGTCGATCAGAAAGGCGATGCGCAGATCGGCATGACCCGCGAGCAGCGCCTGGATGCCGTGCAGATCGGCATCGCCGACGACCTGGTTCGCGATCAGCGTGTGGCGCGCGCCGGCGGCGACGCCGACGCGCAGCTGCTTCACGGTCGCGAACGTCAGTCCCCAGGCGCCGGCGTCGAGCTGGCGCTTGAACAGCTGCGGCGACATCGTGGTCTTGCCATGTGGCGCGAGGTCGATCTTCCAGGCGCGCGCCTGGTTTTGCATCCACGCGAGGTTGTGGTCCAGCGCGTCGCGCTTGATCAGCGCGATCGGCAGCGGCAGGTCGCCGGCCAGCACGTTCCAGCCGAGCGCAGCAATCTCGCTGCGGCGCACCGCATCGTGCGTATGCGGAAAGCCTTTCAGGCGCGAATCGAGAAGAGGATCGAGCAGGTCGTTCATGCCGCTGCTTTCATCATGAAAAGTTCCTTGCGAATGCACGCGACCTGGTGGCCTGCGGCGACTTCGTCGAGTGTAGGCACCGCTTGGGCGCAGGCCTCGATCGCGTGCGGGCAGCGCGTGCGGAACACGCAGCCCGACGGCGGCGCGATCGGGCTCGGGATGTCGCCCTTCAACGGCACGTGCGCGGTTGCGATCAGCGGATCGGGCTTCGGCGACGCGGCCAGCAGCGCCTGCGTGTAGGGGTGCAGCGGCCGCGCGAACAGCTCGGTGGTGCTCGCGACCTCCATCACCTTGCCGAGGTAGAGCACGACGACGCGGTCGCACAGGTACTCGACCACGTCGAGGTCGTGCGAGATGAACAGCATCGTCAGCGACAGCCGCTCGCGCAGGTCGGCGAGCAGGTTGATGACCTGCGATTGGATCGACACGTCGAGCGCCGACAGCGGCTCGTCGGCGACGATGAACTCCGGCTCGACCGCGAGCGCGCGCGCGACGCCGATGCGCTGGCGCTGGCCGCCCGAGAACTCGTGCGGGAAGCGGCTCGCGTGCTCGGCGCGCAGGCCGACGGTCTCGAGCAGCTCGGCAATGCGCTTCGTGCGCGCCGCGCGGCCCGGATGCAGGCCATGCGTGGCGAGCGCTTCGTCGAGGATCGCGCTGATGCGCATCTTCGGGTTCAGGCTCGCGTACGGGTCCTGAAAAATGATCTGCAGCTTGCTGCGCAGCTTGCGCATGCGCTCGTCCGACAAGCCCGCGAGATCGTCGCCGCGATAGAGCACCTGGCCCTCGGTGCGCTCGATCAGGCGCAGCACGGTACGGCCGATCGTGCTCTTGCCCGAGCCGGACTCACCGACCAGGCCCAGCGTCTCGCCGGGCTGGATCGCGAACGACACGTCGTCGACGGCGCGCACCGGGCGCGTCGTGCTGCCGAAGTATTTCTTCAGGTGGCGGACTTCGATCAGCGGCGTGCTCATGCAGCGCTCCTCAACACGCAGCGCGCTTGGCGCGCGTCGGCGATCGTGACCAAGGGAGGCATCGCCTGCGTGCACGCGGCCACCGCCTGGTCGCAGCGTGGTTCGAACGCACAGCCCGGCGGCGGGGCAAGCGGGCTCGACACCTGGCCGCGGATCGCGAACAGCCGCTTCGGCCGCGGCAGCCCCGCCGCATGCGCCTTGCCCGGCAGGCATGCGAGCAGCCCTTGCGTGTACGGGTGCTGCGGCGTCGCGAACAGCGGGCGCACTGGCGCGCGCTCGACGACGCGGCCGGCGTACATCACCGCGACATCGTCGGCGTGGTGCGCGACGACGCCGAGGTTGTGCGTGATGAACAAGATGCTCATGCCGGTCTCGGCCTGCAGCCGCCGCATCAGCACCAGGATCTGCGCCTGGATCGTCACATCGAGCGCGGTCGTGGGTTCGTCGGCGATCAGCAAGGTCGGGTCGCAGGCCATCGCCAGCGCGATCATCACGCGCTGGCGCATGCCGCCGGAGAGCTGGTGCGGATACTCATGCAGGCGTTGCGCCGCGGCCGGGATCTCGACCAGGTCGAGCATGCGCTTGGCGTGTACGAGCGCGGCCGCGCGGTCCAGCTTCTTGTGCAGCCGCACGCTTTCGGCGATCTGCTCGCCGACCGTGAACACCGGGTTCAGGCTCGTCATCGGCTCCTGGAAGATCATCGCGAGTTCGTTGCCGCGCAGCTGGCGCATGGACTCGTCCGGCAGTTGGAGCAGGTCGACGCGGCGGCCGTCGCGCGTGCCGAACTCGGCCGTTCCGCTGACCTGCGCGTTCGCGGTCTTTGGCAGCAGCCGCATCAGCGTCAGGCTGGTCACCGACTTGCCCGAGCCGGACTCGCCGACCAGCGCCGTCGTCTTGCCCGGTGCGATGCTGAAACTCACATCGGCGACGGATCGCACCAGACCGTCCTCGGTCGGGAACGAGGTGCTCAGGCCTTGCACCGCGAGACGGGGGAGTTCGCTCATGACAGCGTCTTCTTCAGCTTCGGGTCGAGCAGGTCGCGCACGCCGTCGCCGAGCAGCTGCAGCGACAGCGCGGTGACGATGATCGCGAGGCCCGGGAACAGCACGACACCGATCGCCTGCGATGCGTACTGCTGGCTGCCAGCGACCATCGTGCCCCAGGTCGGGATCTCGGGCGGCACGCCGACGCCGAGGAACGAGAGGCCGGCCTCGGCCAGGATCGCGTACGCAAAGATGAACGACACCTGCACCAGGATCGGCGACATCAAATTCGGCAGGATGTGGCGCCACAAGATGCGCGACGTGCGCACGCCGAGCGCGCGCACCGCCTCGACGAACAGCAGCTCGCGCACGACCAGCGTCGAGGCGCGCACGACGCGCGCGACGCGCGGCGTGTAGACCAGCACCAGCGCGAGCACGACATTGATCAGCGAGGGGCCGAGGATCGCGACGAGCGCGATCGCGAGCAGGATGTCGGGGAAAGACATCATCGCGTCGACGACGCGCATCAGCGGCGTGTCGAGGCGGCGAAAGAAGCCGGCGACGAGGCCGAGGATCGTGCCGGCAACGACCGAGCCGAGCGCCGTCAGCGCCGCGATCGCGAGCGAGTAGCGCGCGCCGTAGACGATGCGCGCGTACAGGTCGCGGCCGAGCTCGTCGGTGCCCATCAGGTGCGCGGCGCTCGGGCCTTTGAGTCGATCAAGCACCGCCGTGTCGTTCGGGTCGGCCGCTGCGAACCACGGTGCGCCGAGCGCGAGCACGACGATCGCCAGCAGCACGACGGCCGACACCATCACGATGCGACGGTGCAGCAGTTGGCGAACGATTCTCGGGAGTTGCATCGTCTGATCTCAGCCGGCGCCGAGCCGCCTCAAGGCGGCTGAGCGCCCCCTCGGGGGGCAGGAACGAAGTGACGTGGGGGTGGTCATGTCTAGAATTTGACGCGCGGGTCGACGACCGCATAGAGCAAGTCGATCGAAAAATTGATCAGCACATAGATCGCCGCGATCACCAGCAGCGCGCCCTGGATCACCGGGTAGTCGCGCCGCAGCACCGCGCTGACGACGAGGTTGCCGACGCCGGGCAGGCCGAACACGGTCTCGGTGACGACCGCGCCGCCGATCAGCAGCGCGACGGTCAGGCCGAGCACGGTGACGATGGGCACGAGCGCGTTGCGCAGCGCGTGCTTCAGCACGACGCTGCGTTCGGGCAGGCCTTTCGAGCGCGCGGTGCGCACATAGTCTTCGCCGAGCACGTCGAGCATCGAGGCGCGCGTGAAGCGGATGATCAGCGCCGAGTTCAGCATGCCCAGCACCACGGCCGGCAGCATCAGCGCATGCAATCGTTCGAGCAACGGCGCATCCGGCGCGCCGTAACCGGAGACCGGGAACCAGCCCAGCGAGACCGCAAAGATCTGCATCAGCACGATGCCGAGCCAGAAGCTGGGCACGCTCGCGCCCAGCATCGCCACGCCGGTGAACAGCTGGTCGACCGTGCGCCCGCGGTACACGGCCGAGACGATGCCGCACGGGATGCCGATGCCCGCGGCGATCGTGAGCGCCATCAGCGCCAGCATCGTGGTCGGCTCGGCGCGCTCCCACAGCGCCTGCGTGACCGGCCGCTGCAAGAAGATCGACTGGCCGAGGTTGCCCTGCACGACCTCGCGCAGCCAGTAGCCGAACTGCACCGGCAAGGGCTTGTCCAGGCCGTAGTCCTTCTTGACGCGGGCGATGTCGTCGGCGGTGGCCTGGTCGCCCAGCAGCACCGAGACCGGGTCGCCCGACGCGGCGCGCGTCAGCACGAACACCAGCACCGCGACGATCGCCAGCACCGCGAGCATGCCGGCGAGTTTGGAGAGGATGAAGCGGTGCATGTCAGTCTCTGTCGCGCGCCGAGGGCATCAGGTGATTGGCTCCGCTCATGTCCCCCGAGCCGGGCGTTGCCCGACTCTCCTCCTTTACTTCGCTCCGCCAGTCACCCGACACCCTCGGCAGCCACCGTGGTTTGCCCTTCGTCGAAGCGCTTTGACGCTTGCCGATCGGGGCGGTGGGGCGCTCTGCGCAGCGAGGTAAAGGAGGAGACGACGGCCGCAGGCCGGCGGCGGGGGACACGAGCGGAGCAGGGTGCCCCGGCGACCCGATCTCGCGCCTCCGTTCGAAGAGAGCAGTACTCACTTGATCTTCGCATTCCAGAAGAACGGCCAGGTCGCCGGCACATAGTTCTCGAGCGCCGGGCTGCGCGCCGACAGGCTCGCGAACTTGCCGACGTTGATGTAGGGCACCTCGTCGTACACGACTTGCTGCACCTTGCCCCACAGCGCGGCGCGCTTGGCCGGGTCGCTCTGCTGGTTGAACGCGGTCAGCGCGGCCTGCTTGGCCGGGCTGCTCCACCAGCCGGGCGCGCCGTCGCCGAGCTGCGGCGGCGAGAGCATCGGCTCGGGGAACTGGCCGCTGTGGGTGATGTAGATGTCCCACAGCTTCGCGTCGTTGCGGCGCTGCACCAGCGTCGCCCAGTCGACCACGTTCAGGTCGACCTTGAAGCCCGCACGCTTCAGCTGCTCGGCCATCAGCAGCGCCATGTTGTAGTGGAAGTCGTACTGCCGGCTCGTGAGCACGCGGATCGGCTCGCCCTTGTAGCCGGCTTTCTCGGCCAGCTCTTTCGCTTGCTTCGCGTTGCGCTGGTTGTACTGGTCGGCGCCCGCGGTCGAATAGAACGGCGAGCCCTTCGGGAAGTGGTTGCCTTCGGCGGTGAAGAAGCGCGTGTCGCCGAAGCCGGCGGCGAGCATCTCGCCTTCGCCGATCGCGGTCTGGAGTGCCTGGCGCAGCGGCTGGTTCGCGGCCACGCCTTCCTTGGTGTTGAGCACCAGGTAGGGGAAGCCGAACGACGGCGTCATGATCGGCAGCGTCTTGCCGCTCGCCTTCTCGAGCCGCGGCAGTGCCTCGACCGGCAGCAGGTCGGCGTAGTCGTACTGGCCGGCGAGCGCGCCCTCGACGCGCGTGTTCGCGCTCGGCACCGGCACGAAGCGCAGTTCCTCGATCAAGGCCTCGCGCTTGCCGCCGTAGCCGCTCGCCGGCTCCTTGCGCGCGCTGTACTTGTCGAAGCGCGTCAGCAGCACGTAGGCGTCGGGCTTGCGCTCCTTGAAGCGGTACGGCCCGGTGCCGACGAACTCCTTCAGCGGCGACGCGATCGATTCCTTCGCCATGATCGCGGCCATGCCGCTGGGCAGCGCGAGCTGCGCGACCAGCGGCGCATACGGTCCCTTCAGCACCAGCTCGACGCTCAGCGGGCCCTTCGCGGTGATCGACTCCAGCTCCTTGCCGACGGCCTTGCCGCGCGGCGAGACATCCATCCAGCGCTGCAGGCTCGCGACCACGTCGTCGGCGTTCAGCTCGCGGCCGCTGTGCAGCATCACGCCCTTGCGCAGGCTGATGCTGTAGGTCTTGCCGTCGGCAGAGACCTTCGGCAGCGATTCGGCCAGCATCGGCACCACGGCCCACTTCGCATCGAAGGTGTAGAGCGGCTCGTAGACGTGCTGCATGATGGTGCCGACCAGATCGGCGGTCGAGGCCATCGGATCCAGCGTCTGCGGCTCGGCGACCATCGCCAGCGTCGCGTGGTGGCGCGGCGTCTGCGCGAGCGCGGCGGCGCCCGCGGTGCTCAGCACGGCGGCGGCCAGCGCGAGCATGGCCGGGCGTTGAATGAAGGCGCGACGGCGGGAGGCGAAGGTCATGGCAGACTCCAATCTGAAAATAAATTTCACAACGGCGCGACTATGAAGCGCCTGAACGGCAAATGCACGCGGGTTTATACGCATGTCTCGTGCCAATGATGAAATACACTTTCAGTTCTGAATCTGAAGGAGACCCCGATGCCGCTCGAATACCTTGGTGCCCCACCGCTCGCGTCCGACCGCCAGGCGCGGCCGTTTTCCCCCGCGGTGCGCGCGGGCGACTTCATCTATGTGTCGGGCCAGGTGCCGGCGGATGCCAACGGCGAAATCGTCGCCGGCGGCATCGAGGTGCAGACGCGCCAGGTGATGGAGAACCTGCTCAGCGTGCTCGCACTGGCGGGCGCGAGCTTCGACGATGTCTGCAAGAGCACCGTCTGGTTGCAGGACGCGCGCGATTTCGGCGCGTTCAACCGCGTCTACATGAGCTACTTCAAGAACGGCAAACCGGCGCGCTCGACGACCGAGGCCCGGCTGATGGTCGACGCCAAGGTCGAGATCGACATGGTCGCGTACAAGCCGAAGGGCTGAGAAATGACGGCCCCCACGTCACTTCGCTCCTGCCCCCCAAGGGGGCGCTCAGCCGCCTTGGGGCGGCCCGGCGGCGCCTGAACCAGCGAGGGTTGATCGCGCTGTGCAGCGGCACTCAGGACTCGTATGCTGGCTGCTCCACTTCGAGGAGCCAGATCATGGTGCTTTGCCCCATTGCCATCGCCGTCGGCTGCAAGAAGTGCCCGGCGTTCTCGGTCTGCCCGCTGAAGAGCGTGATCGGTGACCAGAAGCCGCCGCCGCCGCCGGTCAAGACGCCCTAGCCGTAGTTGGTGATCCACTCGATGCCTTGCGCATGCGCGGCATCGATGGCGGTTTCTTCGGTCATATATTCGCCGCGCTGCACCGCGATCTCGCGCGGGCGCGTGGGCCAGACTTGCTTTGATACGGTCAGCATCGGCGCGAAACGACCGCTGTCCACCGACTTGGCGGAACAGATCAGTTCGTAGTCCTGGTGCCGAAAAATCCGGGTGGCATCCATGGATCCCTTAGATACACAAAACTACAGTATGCGCCCTGCGTGAAGTCATATCCGGGCGATCGGCGCCAGCGCTTCGAATCCGGCCGCGGTCTTGGTCTTCCAGGCCGCGATCGCGGTGGCCATCTCGTCGGTGTCGAAGATCGCGCTCTGCAGCCACGTCATCTGCTGCAGGCTCGCCGCGGTGCCGTGATCGCGCGCGTGGTTCAGCGCCAGCTTGCTGCCGGCGATCGCGAGCGGAGACTTCGCGGCGATCTGCCGCGCCAGGTTCATCGCGTGATCCAGCGCAGCCTGCGCATCGGGCAGCACCGCGTTGACGAGGCCGATCTGCAGCGCCCGTTCGGCGCTGACGCGCTCGCCGGTGTAGGCCATCTCGCGTGCCACCCCCTGCGGCACGATCTTCATCAGGCGCTGCAGCACGCCCAGGTCGGCCATCATGCCGATGTGGATCTCCTGCACCGTGAAGAACGCATCCGTGGTGCAGACGCGGAGGTCGCAGGCGGTGGCGAGGTCGAGCGCGCCGCCGATGCAGCCGCCCTGGATCGCGCAGATCACCGGCAGGCGCGCCTCGTCGAGCGCGCTGAAACAGTCGATCAGCTTGCGCAGCGTCTCCTGAAAATTCAGCCGTGCGCGTGACGTGCGGGTGATGAGCAGCGCATCGTCGCCGCCGAACACCTCGAGCGCCATGCCGGCGCAGAAGTGCTTGCCGGTCGACGAGATCACGAGCACGCGCGCGTCGCCGGCGTCGTTCAGGGCGCGCACCGCGTCGCGCAGCGCGGGGAAGAACGGTGGCGCCATCGTGTTCAGGCGCTCCGGGCGATTGAGCTGCAGGTGGGCGATGCCGTGCTCGGTGCTGAGCTGGAAGAAGTCGTTGGTCATGGGTCGTTGTCTCCAATGTGCAATCCAGTATGCCTACACTGCGCGCGATGAATCCGACCCTGAACGCCGCCGACGGCCTGACCCTGCATCTGCGTGAATGGCCGCGCCCCGATGCGCGCGGCACGGTGCTGATCGTGCACGGGCTGGGCGAGCACGTCGGCCGCCATGCGCATGTCGCGGCGCAACTCAATGCCTGGGGTTGGAACGTGGTCGGCTACGACCAGCGCGGCCATGGCGCGAGCGAGGGCGCACGCGGTGCGCTGGCGCGCAGCGACGATCTGGTGCGCGACCTGGCCTTGGTCGTCGACGCGGTGCGCGACGCACACCCCGGCCCGCTGGTGCTGCTCGGCCACAGCATGGGCGGCCTGGTGGCGGCGCGCTTCGTGGCCGAGCGGCTGCGCCCGGTCGATGCGCTGGTGCTGTCGTCGC
>Ga0307517_10015207_pt1 | contig 10245 bp, 8 predicted proteins | sample 23_EM_MG_FD_194515 | JGI IMG/M metagenome (GOLD analysis project Ga0307517, IMG submission 194515) | Populus trichocarpa ectomycorrhiza microbial communities from riparian zone in the Pacific Northwest, United States - 23_EM | ecosystem: Host-associated > Plants > Roots > Unclassified | place...
CTTTAACAATAATAACTCTTTTTTAAAAAAAAAAAAAAAAAAAAAAAAAAAAAACGACCAAGAGATAGGCACGAACCATCTCCTCTCCATCTCCGGCGATTGAAATCTCAACACCACGAGAAATTATCCCCACTTTCCCCCAACCACCTCTCTTCTCCCACGATGGCTACTGCCTAGGAGTTGACGTTAAGCCAACCTTCCTCCTCTCCTGAGGCCTGTCGGCCTCACCTCCTTGGGGTTCTCGTTCTCGTTCGTCGTTGATTTGCTCATGATGTTCAGTTCTCCCCCGTACCCCGCACTTGCTTTGCACCTCGCTTAGCATTTTGCGCGGTCGGAAAGCTTCTCGCTTCGTTCACGGTCGGCGTTACGGTGTCGGACTCTCGGTCAAAGTAGGCCTCGGCTTGCTGGGCTTGTACCTCTGATGGGGAAAGCCTCGGTTAGTAACATCTCGGTCTCGCCTCAGTTTTGTCGTCATCCCAAAAGCCCTTGCTATGGCGCGTTTGTCTGTTGTGGCTAGCCTGTTCGCGATCCTTCCTTCTCCCACCTCCCGGTTCCGTCCGCTTACACCTTTACTGCTACAGCAGCTGGCACCTTACTGCCTCCGCATCCTCCCCAATCGTTCGTCCACTCCTCGGTTACGCCCAGTCGTGGTATTGCACTATCTCCTTGCCTGGTGTCCAATGCCTTGGATCGATGTAATTACCGGCGCGACCGTACGTTTATGGTTACAATGTCAGCCCATAAGTCCAGTGGTTCCCCCTCGTCACGGCGATCACATATCCTCCCCCCCGGGCCCTGTCGCGCCTTTGCGAGCCAATCCTTTCTTTTGTTTTAGGGGAGCCTGCCGAAAGGTTTGGGTCTCTCTCCTGTACGTCTCTATGAATTATTTCCTTACGTGTCTGAGGTATTATTGTCTTATGTGCTAGGCGAGGGGGATTTTTCCTGTGGATTCGGGGTGTTTGATTTTTCCCATGACGAGGTGAAGCGGGCCTTTGTTGGGATTAAGGTTTTGTTCACGCCATAGCTAGCGCTGCATGCGAGTTCTTGTACCTAACAAAGAATATATGAATTAAAAAAAAAAAGAAAAAAAGAAAAAAAGAAAAAAAGAAAAAAAGAAAAAAACAAAAAAAACCAACCAAGAGATAGGACCCAGGCTCTCTGATCTCCCCACTCCTCTTTCTGCTCTACGTCGCGCCATTGCACTTCGGGATCCCTCGGGGTCTGATGATCTCATATGTGGACGACGTCGCCCTTACAGTGGCTTCCCTCTCCTATCGTGGCAACATCCGACAGCTCCAGGCTCTCTTCGCCAAGCTTGAGAGGAAGGCGTCCCGCCTAGACGTCTCCTTTTCGGTTGCGAAGACAGAACTCATACATTGGAGGACCCCCAGCCAGAGGCATTCCCCGAAGTGCGTCTCACCTATCCAAATCAAAGGGGAACTGTTCCACCCCGGCAACTCTGTTCGATGGCTCGGGTACTGGTTCACTCCGGCCCTTGACCCCGCTGCACATTTCTCGCGTCGCTTGGCCCTGGCCCAGGGCGCGTTCGCCCTAATTCTCCGCCTAAGTCCGCCCGGTGCGGGCCTCCCCCCCTACCTATGCCACAGATTGGCGACATCATTAGTTGCCCCCATCCTCCTCTACGGCCCTGATCTGTTCACACCTAGCGTGGGCACGACAACCCGCCTCGATACGTTCTGGCGTAAGGTCCAGAGGTGGACCACCAACTGCTTCTCAGCCACGCCCACCGGAATACTTTCGGTGGAGTCCTGCCTCCCACCTGTCTCCCTCCTGATCACCTACCGGCAGAGGCTGGCGGCGCTCAGGGTGGTCTGCTCCCCTCCTAGCGTGAACCCGGCAACAGCCCGCCTCCACCCCTCGTTCCCTTCACTCTCAGTATATCGCGCGCCTGACTCCTCACGGGCTTTAACCAGGGGCCTGTCGTCCGTTTACCTTCCCCTGCACAGGAAAACACCCCGCCCAGTCCCGCCGATGAGGAACCACCTCCTGGTGGACGCGGTTGCTCACCGAACGATTCCCTTCACCCTTGGGCTGTCCAGGACGCCCATGATCAACTCCCACCTCGTATGCCCGGCACCCAACCTCCCACCCCAGTCCCTGATGGACAACACCTACTCCGCCCTGAAGAAGAGGGTAAGGGAGAAACTCCTCGAGGAATGGTCCTCCCTTTTCCCGACCCCAGGGTACTACCTACACCCTCCGGCACTGCAGCCAAGGCCCTTTATGGGTTTGTGCAAGTTCGTTGCCGGAAGAATTCACCACATGAGAGCCGGTAAGAGTTACCTGGCCGCCCACCCAACCTGGCGGTCCCCCAATGCTGACACCTCCTGCCCCCGCTGTGGCTTGGAGCCTGAAACCTTCGAGCACGCCATCCTCTCCTGCCCCTCGAGACAACACAGCAGGTCACGCCTCCTCCACGGCGTCACTGATGTCGGTCCCGAAGCCCCACTTTGGTCATCCCTTCCCCTTCTAAAAAGACTCGCCACCTTCATAGGCGTCACCTCCACCGGATTTCCCCCCTCGATGGTCCCACCCACCACCCCCTCCTCTTCCTCCCTGCTCTCTCTCTCACCCCCCAGGGTGCCCCCCCCAGTGTTTCGTGTTTTTTCGTTGGCTGAGGTGTAGGGTCGTTGGGTTTCTGTCCTTTGTTTTATATAAGCTTTCCTCTCCTGACGACTAAAATTGTTAGTTTGTGCTTTCCTTGTTATATGTGGCCGATGGCCCGGCGGAGGAGAAACCTGCGCGATAGTGGATATTTAACTCGTGCAGTGACTTTCCTTTGTTAGTTGTTTTTGATTTATAGGTTTTGTTCTCTCCATAGCTAGCGCTGCATGAGGCTTTTTGTACCTTAAAACAATGAACGCATGATTACAAAAAAAAGAAAAAAAAAAAACGACCAAGACATAGGATCTTCACGCAACCATCTAAGTACTTTTCTATACTTCAAGATATTGCAATACGATTACGCTTTACTCTCTTTACATATACTCCTCCTCTACGAGAGCCTACGCTCTAAGAGCCCGGAGACTATTGGGATAGTCTCGACGCGCCGCTCGAACATAGAACTATTGTGATAGTTCTATCAAAGCACGCCAATCCACCCATCTTAGTATCGGAAGAGATAGTACCTCTGAACGAATCACTTAAGATAAGCAAGCCAGTTCCGTACTACCTGAAGAGATAGTACCTCCCGACCTCTTCGTGCAAGAAAACGTGATCCGCATACGCAGGAGACGACTGTCGTTGCCTGTTGCATACACATTCAACAATAGGATTGTTACATTTGGTTGCGTCATTTCGCAACACCCAACGACACCACGGATATCGATCCTACAGAGGACGAGTTATCCACACAAGGACTAGCGTCACCGATTGAACTTGACCCACCAGACGAAGGAGCACTCGACCTAGGATCAGCACTAGAAGAAGGACTTAACACCGCACTTTCCCACGAGGGATCTCAGAGAACAGCAAGCCCTGTTACACCGGAAGAAGAATCGCCAGAAGCAACACTCTCACCAACTACCCCAAGAGCCAGAAGGATGAGTACGGTTCCAGGACCAGCACCAGCGCCAGCGCCAAACCCGCTAGTAGGGTTAACAGGCGATCAACTTGCGGAATTGGTAGCTCAAATAGCCACACGAACCGAACAACGTCCTCGAGTCCAACAACCATCCCATTTCGAGGGAGAAAGAACGAAATTGAGAATATTCCTGGTCCAGCTAGGACTATACTTCGACGCCTTGGGATGGCACGAAGATCAACATCCTAAAAAAATAACCTATGCCAAATCACTCCTTAGGGGAGCGGCCGGACAGTGGCTGGTACCCTACATCGAAGGAAGACTCGAAGAGGACTGGGAAACATGGGGGCAATTCGTGGAAACCCTCAAGCTACACTTTGGAGACGTAGACACCAAGGAAACAGCCCGAAACAAGATTACCGGCATTACACAGAGCGGAAGAACAATGACCGAATATGCCAACGAATTCAGGATGATCGCGGCAGAAACGGAATACGACAAAGGAACGCTGACCAGACTCCTATTGGGAGGAATGTCAAAGAAACTACAAGACGCCTGGGAAGCAGGCGAAACAGACAATCTCAACACAACCCTGGCCATCACCAGATGGGCAATTGCAAAACAGAACAAACACAGCATGATGGACCACATCAGAAAAGGAAGACCAATGGGGAAATTCGACACAACACCACGAAACGTCAATGGAAAGTTCAGACCCACACCGGTTAGCGAAAATCGAGGCGATCCAATGGAATTGGACGCTACACGAAGAAGACCAGGATTCAACATCTCGGCTAAAGAATACCAAAGAAGAATGAGGGCAAATCTATGCCTCAAATGTGCCAAACCAGGACACAGAGCTGCGGCATGCCGAAGCCAAGCAAACAATAAGGAAGGAGCAACCTGGGAACCAAAAACCGACAACAAGAAACAATGGAGGCCACCAGCCAAGGCACGCGAAATGGAGATTGAAAGAACAGGAGAAGAAGAGTCGGGAAACGACGAAAGTCCCCACTAAGCAATAGTCTGAGGGACAAGACCAAACCAAAGCCTATTGAGATGAGGAACCTATACGCGGCACTGAACAACACGGAAACATTGGACAACGAGAACGACCATATTATGGTCCAGATACGACTACATGGCACGAAACGACAAGTTACGATCAATGCGATGATTGACTCAGGCGCAACCGAGGACTTTATCGACAAAGGGTTCTGCAGCAAATACAATATCAGAACCACGCAAGCAAAAACAACAAGAGAAGTTTACCTCACGGACGGTCAACCCAGCGCTATGGGACCAATTACCCATACAGCGAAAGTACCTATGGACATTGGTAGCCATAGGGAATTGGCAACCTTCCAAGTGGCTAAACTACCCAACCATGAGGTCATCCTAGGGATGCCATGGTTAAAGCAACATAGTCCCCGGATCGACTGGGCCCAAGGAAAGATTAACTTCGAAAGCCAACGGTGCACGACATAGTGTTTAAAGGAATCGCCAACGGTATACGCAATACCTGAAGATGACGCGCGAGAAGACAACTTAAAAGTTGAGTTCGGCGCGACCCAAAGCAAGAAAGATCAGAGGATACAAGTTAGGTTACTTGACCCTCAAGCAAGACTACCGACTCGAGGATCGGCAAAGGCGGCAGGACACGACCTGTATGCAAACGAAGAAAGGACTATTCCAGCCCACAGACAAGAAGTTGTCACGACCGGAATATCAATCACACCACCCGAAGGAACCTACGGACGGAGAGCACCACGAAGCGGCATGGCAGTTAAATACCAGATTGCTGTCAATGCAGGTATGATCGATTCCGACTATACTGGCGAAATCAAACTGGTGCTAGCCAACATGAGCGACAAGGAATACAGAGTCTAAAAAGGAGATCGAATCGCACAACTCATCGTGGAGAAAATAGTCAAAAGCGTCTGTTACCAAGTCCCTAAGGTAGGAGAGACCGAAAGGGGTCAACAAGGATTCGGAAGTACAGGGACTTCCAAAGCACAAATCTGCGAGATCAGTGGGCGAGCTTTCGGAAAATTCTACCGACGACCCGACACGATCACGGGGATCCTCAAATACAACAAAAAGGAAGGACGAATAAGCCTAGAATCGGTCAACATTAGCACCGAGCTAGCCATCAAAAGCGGAAAATACCAGAAGCAAAGGAAACTTGAGGAAATGGTGCCTCAAGAATACCCCGGATACTTGGATGTATTCGAGGAAGAAGAAAAAACAAAGTTACCGCCTCACCGACCAGGAGTAGACCTGGACATCAAACTCGAGGAAGGACAAGGACTGCCGGTCAAAAAGATTTACACGCTCTCCCAGGATGAACTGGAAGAACTCTGGAACTATATCAAGCAAAACGAAGAACGAGGATGGATAAGAGAAACCTACTCCGACGGAGGATCTCCAATTATGTTCGTCAAGAAAAAGGATGGAAAACTCCGACTATGTGTCGACTATCGAGCACTCAACTACGTCACCAAGAAAGACCGATATCCCCTACCGCTAATAGGGGAAGCCTTGGACAAGCTACGAACGGCCAAATACTATACCAAGCTAGATATCAAGGATGCCTATCACAATGTCAGAATCAAGGAAGGAGACGAATGGAAGCCGACCTTCACCACGAAGTACGACACGTACGAATACCTGGTTATGCCCTTTGGGCTAACCAATGCACCAGCCGCATTCCAAAGATGGATCAATAGGACTCTGCAGTCATATATCGACATATGCTGCATAGTATACCTGGATGATGTTCTCATATATCCAGACAGCCTGGAACAACACCAAAAAGATGTGGAGGCCATCATCCGTGCCATACGAAAACAGGGGATGAAACTCAAACCATCGAAATACGAGTTTCACCAAAGGGAAACAGAATACCTATGATTCATCATCAACAAGGCAGGAGTCAAAGTCGACCCTATCAAAAAGGAAGCCATATGGGATTGGAAACCACCCACCAATAAGAAAGGAATCCAAGAATTCATGGGATTCTGCAACTTCTATCGACGGTTTATCAAAGGATTCAGCAGGACAGCCAAACCCCTATACGACAGAACCAAGAAAGTTGTCAAATGGGAATGGGGAAACAAGGAACAAGAGGCATTCGACGAATTACGACAGAAGCTATGCTCAACTCCAGTCTTGACCTACTTCAAACCAGGAAGACCACTCCTGGTCGAAACAGACGCTTCAAAATATGTCTGTTCGGGCATATTATCTCAGCACGACGAAGACGGAATATGGAGACCGATAGCATATCAATCAAAGACGATGGCACCCGGCGAATGCAACTACGATGTGCACGACAAGGAACTATTAGCCATAGTTCACGCACTCAAAGAATGGAGACGATACCTTAGAGGAAGCGGGCAACATTTCCAAGTCCTAACCGACCACAAAAACCTAATAAGGTTTACGACGACGAAAGAACTGATGGACAGATAAATCCGGTGGAGCTAAGTCCTGAGTGGCTTCGACTTCAAAATCGAATTCAGACCAGGGAAAGAAGGAGGCAAGCCCGATGCCTTGACAAGACGAAAAGCAGACATGCCTCAGGAAGGAGACGAAAGGCTCACACAAAAAGAAAGAATTCTTTTGCCCAAAGAGAAATACTTCGATACCAGAATCCAAGAAATGGAAACGACAACATTCAAAACAACCAACGAAGAAGAAATCAGCAACGAAACGGCCAAGGATAAAGAAATCCAAACGATAAAAGAACCGCTGGACAAAAGAAACAAAGAAATGAAAGGGGTGGCCCTAGGATTGTGCCAGTGGAAGGACGGATACCTATGGCATCAAGGAAAGATCTGGATTCCTAATAACGAAAGAATAAGAACCAATCTTATACGACGACACCACGACATTCTTCAGGCCGGCCACAGAGGAACGGCTAAAACTACGGAACTCGTCCAAAGAAAATACTATTGGCCGAAGATGCGAGAAACAATCAAGCAATACGTCAAGAACTGCGACGTTTGCCAACGAACGAAAGTCGTACGACAGGCACCTTACGGGCTGATGAAGCCTAACGAAGCCCCCGATCGACCATGGAAGTCAATATCAATGGACTTTATCACAGATTTGCCACTATCGGAAGGATCGGATGCAGTCCTAATCATCATCGATAGGCTTACGAAAATGGCTCATTTCATACCAAGCACAAAGGAGATGAATGCGCGGCAGTTCCAAGAAACTTTCATAAAGGAAATATTCAGACTGCATGGGCTACCACGAGATATTATCACAGATAGAGGCTCGATATTCACATCGGACCTATGGAAAGAAACCCCGAAGAAACTGGGGATCGAGAGAAGGCTGAGCACAGCTTTCCACTCGCAAACAGACGGACAAACAGAGCGGACAAATTCCACATTGTAGCAATACCTCCGTGCCTACGTCAACTATCAACAAGACGACTGGAAAGATCTCCTGCCTATGGCTGAATTCGCCTACAACAATGGGTATCAGGAAAGCACTAAGCACACACCATTCTTTGCGAATTACGGAACCAACGCCGAATATCAGGCCATCGGACACCTAATTCAAGGAAGGATGACATCACCGGAAGATATGAGTCAATTACATGACACACTGCAAGCAGAAATGACGGAAGCCCAAATGCGACACAAGGAATACTACGATGCACAGCGGAAACCCAATCCCAACTTACACCAAGGAGATATGGTGTAGTTATTACCAAGAAATATCAGGACCACCAGACCATGCAGAAAGCTCGACTACAAGAAAATTGGACCATTCAAAATCTTGGCAAAAACAGGGACCAGTGCTTATAAGCTAGACCTACCGGCCTCAATGAGAATACACAACACATTCCACATCTCTCTTCTCGAGCTTTATAACAACAACAAGCTTCTGTCACAACGATCAGAACCTCCTCCTCCTATCCTCATCGAAGGAGAACCAGAATACGAACTCGAAGAAATCATCGACTCGCGTCTACATTACAACAAGCTTCAATACAGAGCTAAGTGGACAGGATACTCACAAGAACACGACACAACCTGGTACCCCGCCGATAACTTCGAAAATGCAGACATCGCAAAGCGGAACTTCCACTCCCGCTACCATGGCAAGCCGAACCTCAATCAAACTCGAGGAACAGGGCAACGGAGACATACTCGTCTCCGTGTCACAGACACCGAAACAAGAAGAAGCACCCCCTCGGCCACCAAAAACACCAACCCCTCAGGAAAACTGGGGAACAACGATAGGCTTGCCGGAGATGACGCCGACAAGCACGCCATACCGCTCACCCACAGCCTGGGAGGAAGCCGAACGAAAGCAAAAAGAACACGATACACTCCACTGGACGGGGTGCTACAACCACAACTGCTGGGTACACGACAGCGAGAAAGTGGCACGAGGATGGTACCCAAAGAAATCCAGTGCTACGCAATCCGGCTGGAACCAGCCATACAAAACGCAGGCACCAGCCCCGGAGGAGGACGAGGAGGTCCCAATGTCCAAAAACCAGCAACGAAAAACCAAGCACGCCACCAGGAACTGGAAGGAGTGCTACAACGACAAGTGCCCCGCACACGTCCAATACAAGGTGGACGCAGGGTACTACGCACAAAAGGACGGAGGAAAGAAGGACCTCTGGCGCTGGCACCGATACCACCGGGACCCGAAGTTGCGAGTAGGAAGAAAAGGAGTTGTGGGGACACAACAAAAGAGGGAGGGGAGCGAAAAAGCCCAACCAGACATCAATGCCCCACGGAGGCAAATACAAGAGCTTCTGGAGCAGAGGGACCAGGCGTCAAAGGACGAGGACAAATACCGGCGCAAGATAAAAGACGAACAGAACGCGATGGCAAGGCTTCGAGAAGACGACCAACGGCTTCGCAGGATGGTCGCAGGATCAGGATTCAGCGTAGCAAGGCTGAAGAAAGAGGTGGACGATGGAAGGAAAGGGAACCAAGAGCTCGAGAATCGGAATCACGAACTCAAAAAGGAGCTAAGAAGAGTTGGGCGGAAGTTGCTCGACTTGGGCAATTAGCATCGAGGGACCGATGCTAGGGGGAGATGGGAGCTAATGTCACAAATCGTGACTAAGCAAGGTTGATTTCACATGACTAATACTTATTAGTCATAAGGTATGTGGGTTTTGCACTATGACGTCGCTTTGACTCATAGCTTTTACATGACTGCGCACTTGCGAGTCATTGGTTGATTATGATTGGTTAATGGTTTCATGACTCACGATGGTGATGTCATATGATGTAATGACTTTCGCACATGACTCATATTACGAGTCATGGGTTTCACGCATGCGACTCATTCGAGCGCATGATCGGGTTTATGGGTTGGGATTGATGAAAAGGGATGTGCGCAGTTGACTCATACGAGTCAGCTGATGGATTTCACACTATGACTCATTATGAGTCATAGGGGTTATGTTACGCGAGGTGATGAGTCACCAGGATTAGGGTTGTGGGAAGATGCCTATAAAAGGCACTTGGTTCCGACCAAGAGATAGGCCACGAACCATCTCTCCTCCACCTCCGGCGTTTGAAATCTTAACACCACGGGAAATCATCGTCACTATCCCCCACCCACCTCTCTTCCCCCATCATGGCTACTGCCTAGGGGTTGACGTTAAGCCATCTACCCTCCTCTCCTGAGGCACGCATGCCTCCCCTCCTTGG
>Ga0307517_10015208_pt1 | contig 10245 bp, 5 predicted proteins | sample 23_EM_MG_FD_194515 | JGI IMG/M metagenome (GOLD analysis project Ga0307517, IMG submission 194515) | Populus trichocarpa ectomycorrhiza microbial communities from riparian zone in the Pacific Northwest, United States - 23_EM | ecosystem: Host-associated > Plants > Roots > Unclassified | place...
AATGACATTGCTTTGAATATTTTTTTTTAAAAAAATTAAAAGATGTTATTTAAAAAAATAAAAAATAAAAAAATTAATCGAGTCTTGCCTAAATCACAGGTTAACTCATTGGATCACCCAATTTTTATTTGGTCAACTATATACTTAATTTTAAAAGAAATCTAACCCCATTCAGATATATATGGACTCTCAAAGCATAACAGTGTTTTATTACCTTACTATGAGCATTTTACCAATTCTCGACAAAGGAGTAAAGTTCGTATCTAACACTTTATACTTTGATTATTCTTCATGTCATCCTTGTACCATTCTTATTTCTTAATCAAATTATCAATCCAAATAACATTGTACAATAAACAATCGTTAATTAATTGATGACGTTAATTTTGATGAAAATAAAGTTAAATTATCAAAGAAATAGATGTACATATCTACGTGAAGTCAAAATCCTTAAATTCAAAGTGAAGGATTAATGTAGTATTATTTCTTAATCTTTAAGCTTAATTAACAGCCATTATTAATTAAGATATCTTCACATTATTTTTTTTTATTATTAATGTGGTTGTTCAGACTAGCTTGTATGTACTTTGATTAATTCTATAAGTTATATAATTAATAATTATATAAATCTTTAGTAACCAATATACTTCAACTCATGATTATTGAAAAGCAACTTCAAAACCTGATGATATCTTCGCAATATTTGATTGTGCAAGTGTCTATACGATCTATCCAAGCAGTAAGGTTGAGCACTTGAGATTGTGGTTATACGAGAGAGAGTGGGCAATTTTAAAATAATTAAGTGCCAACAATTAAGCAATGATCCACATGATTAGTGATAATTCATGCATGCAAGAGCAATAAGATGCATGGGACCTGCTCTGTCAGAAAGTGAGGCCAGCTTGTTTATAGACCAAGCCATGATAAGTTGGCAGATGCCCCCATTATCGTGATCTTGTGGTAAGTGGGTTTTAGCTAGATTTTACAATACAAGGAGCTGCAAAAGGAACAGTTGATATTTCCACTACCCAAGTCTTTAAGTCAGTTTTCTAGATGAAGGTTGACAATCATGCATCTAAAGGTTGACAATCATGCATCTAATGATTTTTTAAGTAAGGAGTGTTAGAGAATAATATAAATCATATTTATTTTTATTTATTTGATAAAAAAAATCTTGTGTTGAGATAATTCTTTGATATGATATCAGAGTCTTGATAATCAAACGGTCACGAGTTCGAATCTCTCCATCCCTATTTATTTGATAAAAAAATCAAGCACAAAGTAATATGAGTTTGTGCAAGTTTCAAGCACAAAGACTTTCACTTGAGGGGGTATGTTAGAGAATAATATAAATCATATCTTGTGACTTCACCTAACAACTTAAGCTATTAGGTTGAGATGATTCTTTGACAATACGTAGTGTTAAATTTGACATTCAGAATATTCTCAGGAATAGTTTTGGCATACCTAATTTGAGATCAATCTTGAAAAATAACGTGTATTACTAGAATATCGAATCAATTTGCGGGTCACAAAGCTAACATGTATTTATATTTTTTTATTTAAAACAACATTATTTTTATAGTAAATTCATTTGTTTTGACGCGATCAGGTTTAATCAGATCAACTAAATTATATATTAATCTGTCAAATTAATCAGATTTATTCAATTAATATTTAAATTAGTTTAAAGTAAAATCTAGCCTATATCATAGTTTGAATTGCTAATTTACCGAATCAACTTGTCATACCAGGACTATTTTAATTATAAATATGATCTCATTATACGAATGAGATTTTGGCTCAAAGCTGTTAGAGTTAATTTTAAAAGAAATATATGCTAACCCAAGTAATTTGTTTGGTCAAAGATGGGGCTTGGTAAATGGAGTAAATGTGAGGGCAGTATTTGGAGAGGTCAATCTCCCAGGATTGTTCTGCTTTTTGATAATTAGTTCATCGGTGGGAGTGGTACTGTAATTATTTTTTAAATATTTTTTATTTAAAAATATATTAAAATAATATTTTTTTATTTTTTAAAAAATATTTTTGATATTAGTATATTAAAATGATCTAAAAGCACTAAAAAATATTAATTTAAAATAAAAAAAATAAAATTTAATTTAATTTTTTTTAAAATAAAATTTAATTTTTTTTAAAATATTTTTAAAATATAAAAACATATAAGGAGGAAAATCAACTCCAAACATGCGGCCCAATAAGACTTTTATAAAATGGACCACTATATTGGATGATAGTTAGAAAGGGCTCCCTAGCCTACAAAAATAGACCGATATATTTTCGAGAATTTGAACGTCCTATTATCTAAATCATTCCTTGTGTATAAATATTGAGATGTGCAATATCTATTAGATATATTCATAAACAAACTGCATCGACATGTCTATCTTCCAAAAAATAAATTAAAAAAATCCAATAAAAAACAATTTAACTAAAAAATTTAAATTATTAGGTGAGGTTACAAGATATTATTTATATTATTCTTTAACATGCTCCTTAAAAGCCTTTTGAACATAAAATTTATATAAACACATACTATTTTGTACTTAATTTTTATCGAATAAATGAAGATGATAAGATTTGAACTCGTGACCATTGGTCATCAAGGTTCTGATACCAAATCAAAAAACCAGTTCAATTAAAAGTTTAAACTGTTAAATGAGGTTATAAGATATAATTTATATTATTTTCTAATGAGATTAACATCACATGCTCAATTTAGATTTAGATTTATAAGTTGTTGTTTAATAAATAAAAATCTAGAAAAGCCAAATAAGTATTTTTTTTTTATGAAAACAAATATAAGTTCTATCATATCATTGAATTACGTGCGTTGTTTGAGATTGAGATCTTATGCCCAATATTTTAGGTTAAAATAATTCAAAAGTTGTTGTTCGCAAAATCTCTTTATTATTTTTAGATTCCTTTCATAGTTAGGTTTCAAAAATTTTATTTTATTTGAGTTTTCATTAATTAGATCGTCATTAGGTCAGTTTAACTTGCTATTTAAATAATTTTGTATATTATTTCTTAGAGTAATTAAGAATCATTGATATTCAAGACTTATTAAATCAAAGTTCCTCTAATTTTAAATTTTAAAAAAACTCTATTTTTTATTCATTATACATTGCGTCGTACTGGAATTGTAAAAAGCATATGAGATTTTGAGCGAGCATATATTAAGATTCTTCTAAGACTAATTAATGTTAAATAGATAGAATTGAGGTTTGAAAACGAGATGTTGTTGCTCTTATTTTATAAAAGAATTTTTGAACTTCATACTCCTTACAATCTGTATTTTTAAATTGTCTAATTATGCCATATTTTTGGTCTCAAAATTGAAAAAAAAAACATGTTAATAGCTATTGAAAAATAATATAAATTATATATTGGGTTCTCACTTAACAATTAAAATTTTTGAGTTGAAATGATTTTTTAACATAGTATCAGAGCCTTAATGACTAAGCAGTTACGAGTTCGAATCTCATTATTTTTATTTATTTGATAATTAAACATAAGATAATATGAAATTATACAAGTCTAAAATCCAAATAATTTTCATTTGAAAAGGTGTTTTCATTTGAAAAGATGTGTTGGAAAATAATATAAATAATATTTTAAAATTTCAACTAACAACTTAATATTTTTAATTGAAATGTTTCTTAGACAATACCTTCATTGGAAACTACTTCAAAAAATCAGCCCAATTCCACTTCAATTCGATAAACATCAGTTGATACCATCTCGTAGCTGTATATCCTGTGATCATGCTAGTCAAAAGAATGGATTCCTCTTCTGTCAATCGTAACATTAACTAATGGGAGAAACTCATGGGATCTTAAAATTAACCACACAGAGAACTTTTTATTCAATATTAATACATGAAAGTGACTAAAACATGAAGTGCGAACACATAAAATAAGGGTTTCATTCCCTTATAATGTCCGTCAACATTCTCCAAGTAGTTAAGCATTGACAAAAGGGTATATTTCATATCTGAAATTGCAACTCCCACCGATAACTCTGCCACCTTCTTTCCCGTCATAGCAGCTTGGAAGTTCACCGATTATACCATCGAGGCATTTCTTACAGACAGCACTAGAAAGATCCCGAGTGCACTGGACCAAGCCATATATCTTGGTTGATTCTCCTAGCTCCATCACTCCTGTTGCGTACAACTTGGGGGTTGCTTGAACTTTATTGGCAAGCTGGGTCAAAAGCTCTTTGGTCTTTCCGTTGAATGTAACTGGTTCCCTTACAACTTTCACGTTCCACAGATAGAACTTGTTTCTATAATCAATCTGGCCAAAGAATCCATTGTTTGAGTACTTCAGAAGACAGTTATCATACCAAATGATGGCCGCTTTATTGTATGGACAGCGCTTTCGAATCTCACCGCCTGCCTCAACAACACAGGTCTTGCAATCTGAGGTTGAGGCGTCACCTCTACAAAGAGCGAGCCCATATGCTTGGTCCGGCTTGTGGCCTTTTGAACACAGACCAAATCCTTTACGAGGGGCTTGATAGTAGAGGTAACTAGTAAGCTTGTTTAGGTTGGATTCATAAGGGCCATTGGCGGTGAAGTTCTCAGGAGTTGAACAGAAATGGTAAAGTGGGTCAGCTCCAATTAAACCAGTGTGGACAAGGAGAGAGAAGGCTAATAGACATAGAAAGGAGGCGAAGTTGGAGAAAGACATGGTTGCTAGAACTGATTGATGGGCTTAAACTTAGGATAATACTGGGATATATAAAGCAAAAGCAGCATTGACTTAGGAGAGGTTAATTAAGGGGTTGATTCATTTGTTTTATCAGGGATAGAACTTTCTATTTGAATTTGCTATATATATTGAAGGCAAGAAGTCTCGACTGTGAGCTTAGGTGATTTGAACAGTTGATGAATGTAAAGCTAGATTAGTATCATTTGATATAAAGCTAGCCAACACAAGTGGTTAAGAGCTAGAATTGGATATGAGGGAGGTATTCGGTTCAAGCCTAATTCTAAAATGGTGCAACTTTTCAAGGAAACAGGATGGATTCTCGTGATCTAAACACTGAGATGATCTGATGCGAACAGTTCAGGTAATGAGCCGACTGCTAGTAAAATATAAAACATTAAAATAAACAAGAAGAAAAAGATTCATTTGATAATGATCAACTCTGAGAGATGAGTGGAGAAGTAATAGAAAGTAACTGCTTATTATAAAAATATATGCACAGATTGATTGAACATCCTTACTGTGAAATATTCTATATTTCGAAGGGAACTCTGCCATATTTATTTTAGAGTTAAAATTTAAAATATTTTTGATGTTCACACATATAAAATAAAGTTCATGAAGAACACTGAATGCGTTAGATTTCAGACTATAAAACCTGACGAAAACAACGATAACAGAAGATTCGGTTATTGGATTTGGATTTAAATCTTTCTTGGAGTATTTACATGCAGTTTTCATATAGGAAATGATTTTACAAGTTATCATATCATTGAGTCTTCCAAAATTAGTTTTAAAAATTATTGTTTTGTAAGTTTAAAGCCTGAGAATCATAATTTTTATTTTCGCTAATTTTTGTTAATAAAATTAATTAGACATAAATATTTCCTCACTAAAAACCCAATATTAAAACTCTAATTTGGTCATCTCAAGTTGAAATAATCTTATTCCTACAACCCAAACCCAGCCATGTCTTGAGGGCAATTCGGGAAGAAAATATTTGAAGATATATAATTATTTAAAATAAAAATAAAAATGTAGGCTCATTTCATGATAAGTGAGTTTACTCTCTCAATTATTATTTCGATGTATAATTTAAAACAAGGTCACCAAAAAAATAAAAATTCATAAATACACAACTTCATTTATGGGTGGTCTACCTGTAATTCAACCTAGCTATAATTAAAAAAAAAAGTCTTAATCCATATAATTAAGTTGGTCCAAGAACACCTTACCTTTTTTTTTTTTTTTTAATAAAAGTAAAGGCCATTCAAGGTTTCTGACCACGATCCTAATGATCTGAAACACCAACTAGCAAGTGCTTCTTTTTTATGAATGTATTAATATCAGAAATACTAACTCTACTCACCTTGTTTATCACATAGAAATTTCTCTTTTAAATCACGACTTTTAGCATATTTTTCAAAAGAAAGCACTTAAAAGGCTTGCCATTAGAAATGTTACTCGCAAATACCTCTTAATCAAGAAGGGAAAATTTTCAAAGCTCACTTAGGAAAATTAGAGTAAAATTCAGAATTGTATTTTAGCTCCAGAAGATAACTGTTCTTTGGACTTCAAATCATTAGTTCAAGTTATTGTAATTTGGTGCATTGTATTTTTGTAAAAGTTCTTTTCAATATAAATATATTAAAATAATATTTTTTTATTTAAATTTTTTATTTTTAATATCAACATATTAAAATCATTAAAAAGTACATAAAAATATTAAATTTGATGATTTTTCAAGCAAGCTAAAGTACAAAAACATTTTTGAGTGATTAATATAAAGACATCCAAGGAATTAATAATAAATCATTAGAATTATTAGATACATTCATTATTAACATAGTAAATATAAGACCCAAGCTTTTAGCCCAAACCCAAGTTCAAGTCAGCCCAACTCCAACCTAAGTTAACTTAGGTATATAAGGAAACGTTGCAGGAGAATTGTTTTTGTCTTTTATAATCCTCGTGGTTGCTATGACCCTCTTCTCATCAAACCAAGAATTTCAGTTTTTGATCTTGAGTTTTAGATTTAAGAAAGGTGAAAGTAACAAGTAAATGGTTCCCTCTCAAGTTATTCTTTATTATGGTTTATTTATGGAAGGATAAAAGAAGAGATTAGGGTTATAAAGATTGGAATTTTATGTTGTTAAGATTGATTCATGATTATTATGAGTTTAATGTTTAAGTGATTGATTTTGAGTATATTGTTAGAAATAAGGATTTGTGAATTGAATTGTTTAATTGTTTTGTTATGGGTTAAGAAATTCATTTTAACTTTGCTGGAAAATCTGGATTGGATGGTCTTGAGGTTGAAGATGAAATTTTATTTTGGTCATTGATTTATGAAAATTACAGTTTAGTCCCTAAACTTTGAAAAAATATAATTTGACCCCTAAATGTATTTTAGGATTCCGGGCAGTATTATTATGAGATTATGGATGATGAATCTCAGTTTGATAGTTGATTTGGAATATTTTCAGTCGGGTCCCTCAATTTTAGGAATCTACATTTTAGTCCCTGAACATTTAAAATAATTATAGTTAGGTCCCTGGTCCATTTCTAGAAATAATTGAGGATGGTTTATGGGTTAAATTTCAGTATGGTTATGTATTTATAGTTTGGTCCTCTAATTTTGATAAAATTATGTTTTGGTCCCTGTTTTTGGAAAATTGTTGTTTTTGTCCCTAAACGTAGGAGACTAAACCTAGTTTTATTTTATGCATTGGAATCTCTTATTTGTGTTGTTTTGGGTTGTTTTTTAGTATATTCCATATATTTATTGTAGGTTCTCCTAATGATCCTCAATATAATTTTCGGGTATTTCATCTGATATTTCTTTTAGTTCTATATTTTCTAGACGAGTGAAATAATATTTAATATGCATTGTAATATAAATAAACATATATGTTGATTATATTTGCATCGTTTTTAACATTTTCAACGTCATCTCAGAAGAATTTAAATTTTCAAAGATATTTCGAACGCGTTCAACTTTTAATGTGTTAATTTTACGATCACTGATTTTTCTTATTGAGTCGACGTTGGTATTTTTTCTTTTTAAAATAAATTCAAAATATATAAAAAAAAGAGTTGAGGGACTAATGTGATTGTGGCCAAGCCACACTTCTCCTATAAATATCAGTCTACAGTGAAAGGGGGGATTTAGAGGTATAGTGGCGGAGAAAAATTTTGAAAAAAAAAAAGCTAGAAGGAACCCTAAAAACCCAACCTTTTCTTTCGTCACTTGGAAAGGGGCCACCCCCCTTTTCCTTTGGTTTTCTCTCTTAGAACTAGAGAGCAAAAGCTTCGAGCCCCTCTCTGCCATTGCAGTCTGCTCCCCCATTTCCCTCTCCTGGCCAACCATAGCCGCCTTCTACCCAAAAAAAAAAAACAGTCCTTGTGCTAGAGAGCCCCCATTTTCTCCCTCTCACACACTAGCCGACACTCTCCCCTCCTTCCCCCCGACTGCAACTCCCTTTTACTGCCTCCACACCCGTCCCCATCTTCCCCTGCCTCGGCCGACTTAGAGCATCCGACCAAGACCAAAGAGAAGTCGTCGCTCCCCCCTTCTCTTTGACAAAACAGAATCCCCTCACTCTCTCATCTCCATCGCCAGGTCTCTCCTCTATTCGACCCCCAGCGACGGCCGAACATAAGCGTCCAACAACCTCTTTTTCTCCTTCAACTAGCCTCGCCTGGCCACAACAGATCAGCTCCCTTCCTCGGCCAACCGTTCCTCAGCTCTTCCCCAACCAAAAAACATCTCCAGTGAAACAGATCTAAAAAAGAAAGGAGACCAAGAACAGATCTGGAGAGAAAGAAGAACAAAAGTGAAATCTACTACTTGTTTTTGGTTGCTTTGTAGGTGAATGTGAGATTCACCACTGGCAGGAAAGGGAAGAGGAGAAGAAGTTGAGCCAGATCCACCCGTTCACAGGTTCTGCCTGCGGCGGCGGGTGAACCCACGCGCCGCCTGTGTCAGTGGCGCATGGAGATGACGCGCCGCAACTGTTCCATAATCATAGAAGTTGCCCAGAATTCTCTAGCACTGTTAACGAAGTTCTTTTGTAATTTTCAAATGTTACTGTTTATATTTAGATTATTGTTGTTTGTTTTATTTTGAATTTTGGTGATTTGGAACGTGTAAATGTGGGTGTGAGAAAAACATGATGAGAATGGATGTGTGTGTGATTGTACTTTCTTTTATGTATATTTTTGAATTATAAAATCAAAAGGAAAAGAAAAAAGAATTAAATGTTTTAATTTGTATATGGTTAAATATCTAAAGGACAAATAAAATCATGTTGTATTTCTCATGAAAATGCAAGAACATGTTTCTGCATATATTTTAGAATTTAATAGCTGATTTATTAAAGTTTTAAGAATTTGATTAATATTTTAATTTTTTAAAATTATATCAAAGCACGAAGCAGCTTACCTTAGCTAGGGTGCACTAGAGGTACTAATACCTTCCCTAGCCACAACCAGTTCTTTAACTTCGAATCTCTGACAACGACTAGTACATTTAGGTTTTCTAGTAATCTTCAATCAAATATTAGGTGGCGACTCTCAAGATCAAATCAAGCAAACGAATGAAAATCGTCATCGATGTGTGGGGACGTGCGACAGCAGCCATGGCCAATCTTAGCATCATGGCCACAAGGGCCAAGCTGGTGAATGTTCTCAACCATTGCAATAATAATGTGGCTATGAAACAGATACAATGTAGAGTGTTTCTCACAGAGAAAAGTCTCTGAGTGTTTGGCTTCAATAGGGATTCCTTTTATAGAGACACAAGTGACAAAAGAGGATACTTGCTGGCATGAAGATAATACTATCAATTAATGGTTTCCAAGTTGGATTTGGTTCAACTGTTATGGCAATGTTATGACAGGTTGTTTAGTATATATCTTATGATATTGTTTCTCACCCTAGAAGAGGTAGATTGTTGTGCTCACCATGATCTGCTAGAAGTTTAGATGCAGCTTTCCTCTCATTTGACTTGGTGTACTTTAATGATCATATCAAAACATGCTAATTGCTTGAACCAACTGGGAAATCAACAGCTTGTTAAATGCATCATGTGTTATAAATCAGGGGGAATTTGAGATAATTCTGCAGACAAACTAAAACTTTTGGTACTGATCTTAGAACGTTCAGCTTGCAGGTAAAGGAAAGCCTCGCAAGCCAAAACCTAGCTTGTTGAATAAGTCGAACATGTTTCAACCATATGGAAGTTGAGGGAAATCAGCTAATGTAATTCCTACGAAATTATCATGCTTGGCAAATTATTTATGCACTCGTAAAGACATAGATGGAAGCAGGAGACAGATTCCAAGTGAGGCCAAGAAGTCAAATAATCCATGGAGTGGTTAGTGGCGTCCATGTGAAAGAAGGGATGGCTTTCCTTTGAGGTGCACCTAATCCAAGCATGATCCTACAAGACAAGGAAATACATGAATAGTAGTAGTGCTCTGGGAATATTTTAAAGCTTCCATGAGTTACG
>Ga0307517_10015211_pt1 | contig 10244 bp, 7 predicted proteins | sample 23_EM_MG_FD_194515 | JGI IMG/M metagenome (GOLD analysis project Ga0307517, IMG submission 194515) | Populus trichocarpa ectomycorrhiza microbial communities from riparian zone in the Pacific Northwest, United States - 23_EM | ecosystem: Host-associated > Plants > Roots > Unclassified | place...
CCACTCATCTGTGATATGAAGGCTGCCCGACAAGTTATGGGCCACGGTTCCCATTCGGCGAAGAAGTTTTGTTCGATTTGTAGCCTCCCGTGGGAGCGAAGAAACGAAATCAGTGCGGCTAGCAGAGCGGCATGAAATACTGTGCTGCATCACAACAATCTTAATGTCTATTCCGACATTAGGGTATATTCATACACACCGTTCTGGTGAGACATCCTCTGTCCACGCGATCTACCCTTGCTCTGAAGCTGATGACCTTTTGCAAAATGATTATGGTAGAGTTATGGTGGCACATGCAAGGGGGAAGGTGTTGTAGGAGACGTGGTTTTGTCTCCGTATCGATCCTATACAAAGTCCGTTGACTGCATAGTTTTCCGTCCTCCTTAGTACCAATTGCAAATCGTACGTCGGGGTATTTCAAAGGAGACGACTGAATTGTCTGGATCTCGCAGAACAGGACGGTGGAACAATGTCTGCCATTGCCTGTCCGCTGTCCAGGTTGCTCGATTCCTGTCAGTCACGTCCGTTCTCTTCAAACTTAGGTCTATCACTTGGAAGTAACTCGGGATCCATCAAGCCCTCCGACTGCGTCTCGTCGTCGCTAAATCCCACTCAAAAATCCTGCCCGGAACTCACCATACTCCCTCCGATGAACACCCTGGATACACAGGGCTGGGTTCGCGATGGCCACCCGACCTGGCTGGTACGGAACCCCGATTCCGGGGGGGGGGGGGGGGGTGAGCTGTCGCCTAATTCTTGACAACCCGTGAGGCGCACACAAGCTTTGGCGCGATTCTACCGTTGTGGAGAAGTCTCAATACTCGTCTCAGAACCAACAATAGTATTACCAATCACTGTTAATGTGCGTATCATATCTCAATGACCCAGACCAGACATGTCCGCCGCCGCCATCGCAGTCATCACTCACTCAAGCACCGGGCCGCAACCTACCAATTAGGGTTCAATAAGCATATCCTCCACGAATTCTTCATACATATTTCTCTCGATGTGATCGTCACATTCCCTTGACTACGATTACCTTTCCCCGCTCCGGAATTATCACACTTCGGCCGGTCAAATGCTGCTCAGAAACATCCACTCCCTCCCCTGGTACCGCCGGGTTGTAGATTGCGTCATCCGGAACGAGCGGATTGTGCTTTGACTGTTCTGGGGACGACAGAGCATTGTGGAGCCCTTCGAAGTTGGTGCGGCTCCCGCCTGACCGAGTGTAAGGGACCCCCCTCTGGTGATGCCACTTCATTGTTTTACGGATTGCCTTCCTCCGGGTTAAGAATACTACCCCTGTCGCTGTCAGGGGATGTGACTCGCGGGATGAGGGGGAGGCAGTCGTAACGACTACATCTCCTCATCTTCATAAGCGGATTGTGACCACGAATATCTGCACGGAAACTACGAACCTCATCCCCGAGGGTCCTGCTCGCGTGTTTTCTATCTTATCCAGTGACCAAGCTGACGAGAAGGATTCGTCAGCCGGCAAGTCTACAAAGCTTGTTCTCGGTCCCGGCTTTCACTGGCATCCGTGTCCCGGCACGGGGAACAAAACAGACGGGAGTCCGCTGCCTAATTTGAAGTGGCGGGGGGGGGGGGCTCGTCCTGTGGGCACTGGGCCAGGTTCCATTCATGAAGTTCTTGCGGACGTCCTCAGATACTCCACCTGTCTCCGAAGTCCGCCTGATAACACGGCCTCCAGGCGTTAGCCTCTTCACCTGTCGAAGAGGGTTATTATTACGCAATCGCCGTTCCCGTGTCTAAAACATGCTCCCCTCATCGTGAGACAGAGTTGACCTCGTCTGTCTCATCCTATGTCGGCGACATCACCACCAAAGGCGAGACCACTTCTCCGCCGGTCACCTTTCGACAGGAAATTCTTCGTTTATCGCGGACAGTGTTGTGGTTACCGTAATTAGCCATATCCTGTCTATTCCAATTTTGTCGAGATCCTCCCCCAGATATCATTTATAATCTAGAGATAGTGGGGGAATACGGGTATGGCGTGGTATCCTGCTGTTGCTCATCTCAATCGCAATCTACAATGGTGGTTTTCCATTTTCCGTGATCCGGACGACTCAATTCCGTGAGCGTAGTGTCTAGGTAGCTGGAATTTGTTCGTTAGTGGGGTTCACACTGCGAATTGAATAGCAAACCGTTCAACTGCTGCAGATGCAGCTTGATGGTGCTCAGAAGTAGAGATCCCGGTAGGAGTCTTATCACCACGCCTTTCCAACCTCGTTACCGTCAGTGGACCGTACCAAGTAAAACCCATCGTTTCGTGAATGGAGCGGTTTTCTACGCCGTCGTGGCTATATCGAGTGATCACTAGGAACCAATGAGTGCGATCGAACGCTCGGACCATGACCTTGCACTTCCTGAGGGGTGCCGGCCGTCCCTCAGGAAGGGTTCGGTAAGCCGCGGCATCACGGATAGAGATTCTAAGTTCTCTATCTGCGTCGGTAGCAAAGAGTAAAAAATAGGGGGTCCTTGTACTGCCAGAGCCGGGTCCAGCCTGACAAAAACGAATCAGAAGCTGCGGTAGTTTTGTGACAAGAATCTAGATACCGAAGTTCCCTGTGAACGCAGATAGTATGGGTGAAACCTGGACATGGATTGGGGAATAAGATTATACGGTGATGTGGTGACCCGCCTATATATACCTCCAGGTAAAAGGTGCGCCGCAAGCGTCAACGACAGGGAAAACCCAATTAGTAGCGTTCGAGAAACTGGATGAGGTGTGATGCACGAAAAGACGGCGAACATGAATGAACGGACGTTGCGTAGCTTTGAGGGCAATGATACTAATTCAAATGGGGATTGATACGTGTGCGGAAGTTGTTTGCGGTCTGCACAGCACCCGGTCCCATGGCGTGTCTGGGGGTGTTCGTGAGGCCACACACAAATCGGGAGCTGAAAATGACAGGGTCTTGGCTGGGAGTCCCGTTCCTCCCCCGTGAGTCTCTTTTCTGACGACAACTGGATGTAGGGGGGGATCAAAAAATGTGCTACATCAAGGTCGTCTAGCCTTACCACTACTCCGCACCTCTGTCCGGGGGTAAGGGTACGGGCCCCGTACTCGGGATCGTGAGCGAACGAAAGTGTCCAGCAAAGCTGCAACGTTGGGTACGATCAAACGATTGGACGTCCACCTGGCGGTTTCCCCGCCGTCGTCTCGTGCATAATGCACAACGTCCGACTGTGCACCTCGCCTCTCTACTTCTTTTTCCTGTCCTTGTACACTGCTCGGGTGTGGTGCCTGTATATATATGCAACCGCTGACTGGCCATTGAGTAAGTCGTGAGCCCTACAATCCTTCACTCCAATCCCCCGTTTGTATCGGCGTAGGTAATAAACGTCGCCGGAAAGATAGTTATGCAATCCGTGTAAGTGTTTCAGGAGCAGTGCTAGTGTGTATATTACTAAAGGATCTTGCAGTCAACGTCCTCCCCCGCACATCAACACCATTTCCATCGAGGTGTTATCGTTAATTATGCACTATGCACGAGGCGACTTCGGTCAGCAGCCTGATCCTCAGCGGGTGTATGACCGGAACGTCTTCCTTGTCCAGCTATCGGCGGTGTGTCGCCATTGGCGTTTCACCGCCATCGGTGATGGAACATTGTGGTGCAACATCTCGTTTTCGCCCTCAATTTTGTCCACAATCAACTGCGCGACAAACTTTTTGAGAAGATCCCGAGGTGCTTCCCTGAAATTGGGTATTTGGGGCACGGGTGACTCCGACGCAGTCACCCAAGACCCGATACTCACAGACCTTATGTGCGCGCTTAGGCAGGCTGGTGATAGGATAACAACCTTGGACGCCGTCAACCCTTCTGATGCTGTAATCCAGGCATTGAACTGGCCTGCTGCGAACCTTGGTCGTTTTAATATTCGGACTGAAGACTCTCAGGAAATCCCCCCTCTCTTTGGCGGAATTATGCCACGACTCGAATACCTCTCGATCTCCAACCCAACTGGCTGGGAAATCAAGACGTTCCAGCACCTCCACACAGTTCACATAGCTGCTAGTTCTTGGAAGCTATGGCGTTTGAGCACTCTCTTAGACTGTCTTGATGCTAATGTCGCGCTCAGGGATCTCCACCTCACATGCTTCGAGTGGTTTGAGCCCGAACCCGCAACTTCGGCCAAACGTGTCGTATCACTCTATTCTTTGCACACCCTCCGGTTCACGTTTTGCAACTCCGCCATCCTACTTGATCACTTAGATATCCCTTCCTCCACAGCCCTATCCATTTACAGTTACTGTCACCACTCAGAGGACATTCTCGCGTGCCTCCCAGGATCACCTCATTTTCTGGAGGCGCTGAAAAGACCGCGATTCCTGACAGCAGTGTTTGACATCGAGAAGCAGATATTCGAAATTGAGACTTTAGGACCTGAAAACATTCACATCTTGCTTGGGGCCGTACCTCGGCAAGGGCGGTTTGAACGGAAGTGGGTTCTCCGATCTATGGCTGCCGTGACACGCTTTGCTCCACTTTCCGGCGTAAAATGGCTCACTATGGTGATAGACGAGTGCCGAATGCCGTGGAGGATGTGGCTGGCAAGGTTCGACAAACTTGTGACTCTGGAGGTTCGGTGCCCTAATCCGGAAGAAATCCTGAATGCCTTGGGCGTTTCGATCAATGACACCAAACAGGTTCCTTGCCCCTCACTCCGCTCTCTGTCCATGGAACGTAGTAAACTGCCGACGGTTAATTCGTCTATCCTGCGGAAATTTCTTGCAATGCGAGCTTCGACCGGTAACGCGATATCGAAGCTAAACCTTAACAATCTAGACTGGTCTTCGGCTGCAAGTGCAGATCTGGCCGAATGGGAGGAACTTATAAGACGCACGCAGCTCGATGGTAAGTGCCATTGCGTTCGTACTCCACTTCGTTTTTTCACCGCCCTCGTGTTTAGTGACTGTCGGCAGTTTCACACAACGGGAGGACCTGTTGCTCTAGTCACAGCGTCCGTTCGAGTCAATTGTCCGTAGTTTAGTGTAACCGACACCGTACTCACGGTCCTCCTGGCTTTACGTTTGACCTAGAAGAACTTCCTTTGTGCGTTACCGCAGAAACGGCTACATTGCGTCTGAAAGGTGGATATCTACCCGCATCTACTTGATGTCCGCCATTGTCTCTCTCGCCCCCTTCGGCGTTTTGGCTCGCTCGGGGAGTCCTACGCGTCTACTTGGCGTCCGCCATTCTGTTTTGGCACCACCCGACAATCGAGGTCGCTGGTTCTGATCCCCCTCAATTCCAGAATCGGGAGAACCTACGTGCGTCTACTTGACGCCCGCCATTGTCTCTCTCGCCCCCTTCGGCGTTTTGGCTCGCTTGGGGGGTCCTACGCGTCTACTTGGCGTCCGCCATTATGTTTTGGCACCACCCGACAATCAAGGTCGCTGGTTGGCGCTGCTCCCCCTCAATTCCGGAATCGGGAGAACCTACGTGCGTCTACTTGATGTCCGTCATTGTCTCTCTCGCCCCCTTCGGCGTTTTGGCTCGCTCCATACTGTTCCTTCCTCGATCTCGGTAGCACTATGCGCGTCTACTTGACGTCCGTCATTGTCCCTCTTTGCATCCGTCACGTTTCTGATGTCCGTCCGGCCGCCTGTCGACTAAGGCTGCTGTGGGCCTTCCCTGTGCGCGGCTATTGCACTCGCGCGACCTTGACGTCCGCCATTGTGTTTTTCTCCCCGATCCCTGAGTCAGGAGAACCTACGCGCGGCTACTTGACGTCCGCCGTTATCTCCTTTCTTTGTTCCTCCTCCAAAACTTCAGCCAGCCTGCCCATCAATCCCGACGTCTCGTTCGCATCATCTCAGACGGGCGTCTGTAGGACGTCGCACATTCTGATGTAACTTGGCCGAACTGACCCGCAACGTTCGACATGTTGACGTACGATGAGTGATCTTTGACTGGCGTACAGGATGGACGCAGTCGGCGTCAGATGCGTGCATGGCTTCGTCGATCTTTGTCTGATGTCCGGAGTTTCGCGGAAGACCTTTCAGCGCTCGACCCCGCGTAAGCGGAGGCGTTCTGCCGTGGTCATTGCATGAGACCATGGAGATGAGTTGGATAGGATGTGTCTACGGAGAAAAAATGAGATACGTCGTATCGGAGATACGACGACTCGAGTGTTTGGTCCTATTTTGCAAAAGTCCCATCACTTGTCCGTATTAGGTAGTCCCTGGGACGACGTGTCTTGTCCGCACTTCCCTCGACCTCATTGTGTTACTTACGCTGCTCACGCCAATTCACACCTCGGATGGTCGGTGCTCGATAATGCACGCTGCAATCAACTACGTTAGCGACCACTCTCCCCCCCATCGTCCATTCTCTCAACGAAGCCCAATTATCCAAGTCCGTCTCGTAGCTCGATCCAAGGACACAGTGTAGCTGCACATTAGAGGGTCTCATCGGTGAGTGAAGAGTTAATCTGTGACTGGAAAGATACAGATAGTTTCGTACAGATTTTCCGTGTTTCTTTCCCGTGGGGTACTTGCTTCTCATCTCCTTTTTCGAACGCAACCCCCAGACCCCAGCCTCGCCTACTTAATTTCAAACGCGTGCGGATATGGGGTTCATTTCGGTGGTGCATGTTCAAACGCCTCGACAGTCCGTTCTGCGAAGCAATTAGACTCAAACCAAGAGACATCGACCCGGGGGTGCAAGTGACGCATTAGAGGGCATTCACATCTTTCTAGCTGGAGAAGGGACTTGCTGGTCGCATTGGTCGGTTTCGTTTGTATCTTGTTACTTTTTTTACCACCTACCTTCCCACTCTTCGAACCTGTTACAAGCTTCCAGTCGCCTTACACCCCTCTTCGCGATCGAGAGATGGAGCCGAACGCTCTTTTTCCCCTAGCGAGGATATCCCTCCTCATGCACGTCACATGAGAGGCCCGTTGTATCTACACCACTCGGACATAACGACTCCGCCGGCTTTGGTCGCGACGTTCAGCAGTCGGGAGGATCAATCCAGTATGTGATTAAAGCGTGTAACCCTCTTCGTCCCTCTGTGCCGGTACCTTTCTAACCCATCTTTCAGTTATGGATCATCAATGTGGACTTCTCCGGCTTTTATTTCTTGACGTGAGTAAGGTTTGATTTCTAGTGTTTTCGTGCTGTGTCACGCACCCACCCCCATGATGTACGCCGACAGACCCCTTCGCTGCTCTCCAACGGATCTGCTGTTGACTTCCAATTCCTCCAGAATCCTTTTACGACAACGACAGCAACGGCCCCGCGTACACCACCGTTTATCCTGCTCCTAGCAGGTAGTTACACACCGCCCGGGAACCCCATGGATGGAATCCACAAAGCAAAAGTCCGTTAGAGTTCGTCGGGCCCTACTAAGTGTATACTCGTTGAATAAAGCTACACTATGGAGTGATGTTGACGGTGCCCAGGATAAAAATAACATCCCACCCTCAGGAGGATTTTGACTCGTTCATGATGACGTTGTGACTGATTTTGGTACGCGCCAGATGCAGAGAACAATGAATGATCTGGTGAGGTGCGAGAGCGCGTTTGCAGCAGAGAGGCAGGCCGCAGATACAGTATAGCTTCCGGGAGTTAACAAACGTAGGCTGGGGTTCGGTCAGAGTAAAGCCACTGACAAAAGTCAAGAAATCTCAATAGTTCACAACACCGTTGGACGAGCGATGGCAAACATCGCCCACCGCCCTGTTTAGTGAAGCCTAGGCAATTAGATCGCAACCCTTGAAATACGGGTTTGCTCGGTTTACGACTTGGATTGTAAGAAGGTCAGAAAACTGCTTCGTCAATACAGACTTTGTACAGACTTGACACGGGGGCGCGGTATCGAAATGAGTGCATGAACACATCTGCGTTCCCTACAGCATCCTCCATTTTGTATGTACCACAATCAATCCTTTGTAAAACATTGTCAGCTCCGGAGGAATGATGCATGGAGTAAACGAAGGATTTCATCTCACCCGAATTAGTGGAAGGACATGAATATGCCCTTTTGGGATTGTGTCGGAACAGACATCGGGGGTCATTGCAAAGTGGCACAATATTTCCTCAACCGAGACCACTTCCCTGCTTAACCCCTTGTCATGCGTATAGAATATCCTCCCCGTATTCTGAAAAGATCTGTAGGGGTCGTGCAACCCATCTCTCGCGGAAAGCTCGAGGAAATACGAAACTTTGGCGACAGTGTGATGCGTTTTCACCCCTGATGGGTACAGCCTGATGTCCAAGAGGGCCTCTATCTGCGCCGCCCGCCAGTTAGTTTCATCTCCGACAATTACCAAACTGTCTCCAAATGCGGCCGTCCTAGGCTTAAGCTCACCCCCTCGGTGCTCCCACCTCTTGAGATAATGGGCTCGGTGAGGGGTGTCAAGTTTCGAGTAGTTGGGTCGTCGATCCTTCCATTCCTCCAGTAGATCCCTAGTCTCTCGATCGATGTCCCTGGGTGAGTAATGCTCGTGGGAGTGATTGCTCGTGTCTGTCGCCGAGATGTCAGACATCAGTGTTCCTAACCTCTGAGGTTTGAATCGGCGGCAAAAAGCCTCAGCCAGCTGTTGCGAATCATCGGGCAAAAGGGCCACTAAGTTGTGAACATTTTGCATCATACAAAAGCGTGACGCGATTGTGTGTTCCAATTGGCCTGCATTTTTGTCAGCTACGTGGTTTGGGGCGGTACTGCCCCAACACACCTATTGCATTGTTTGTCGAGATGTTCTGAAAGATTTGATTCAGTCGTTCAAATGCGAATGTGCGCCAAGCATGCACGGGTCCAAAATCGCGTAGCATCGCCGGCAAGTGCAGTGCCATGTGATGTTTTGGGACCAAGGAAGAGTGGGGGTAGAGTGTGCGCAATCCCTCCAGGTAGACCATATTTTCGTCCTCGACGCGTTGTATACGTTCTCGAGTCAACGTGCGCATATGAAGTAAGTTTGTGAGGGTGATGAGATGCAGGAAATTGTTTAAGATGCGAGACTGATGGGTTCCCTGTTCCTTACCCCAGAGTCTTATCAGTGAAACGACGAGATGGATGGTGCAAAAGGAGCGCCACTGGTCAGCCGTCAGCTTGCCGGCGCTAGGGCTACCGACTTCGCGAGGGACGGGGGAGATGTCGGAGGGTAATATAGTCAGCTTCATGTCTGACCGAACCTGGGAAAGCACGTCCTTGTCGAGAATAATTTCCTCGCCGTCGCCTGACTTGGTAGGAAAGTGTTCATCTTCCTCATCCCTCTCCTTGTCACCCACCTTTCTACAAGTCAGCGCAGTACAAAAGGTTAGGAAAGCGCATACCCCTACCGCGCGTAGCTCCAAAATCTTAGCCACGAGATCAATCCTCGTAACGGAGTTCATTCCCATGGCGTTCACAAGCTCTTTGATGGATCTCAAAGGGGTGCCTGTTCTCCTTAAAGCCTCTGCGTACAGTGCGGAGAGCACTACCTTGCGTGTGTTCCCTATTGCCTTCATTACTTCAGCCGGGCTTGTACCTTCTCTGAAATGAAACTCGGTTTCACGGATGATAGACCTCGGCACGGATTCAACCTGGCAAAAGAAGTCTAGGACCATCCTCGGCTTATTCTGATCCTCCAGAGTGAACCACCCCTGTGTTACTCGCTTTTGTGCTCATCAGAGCCTCCGGAACCAAAGCAGGAAAAAACTCACATAATTAAATACTAGGTTTTGCATCTCCAGCACATCGGGGTTCGTCGCGAAGTCGTGTGATAGCAAGCTGTTTTCGAAACAGAATCCTTGAAGGAGATTCGCTTTCAATGATATGACGTCAGTCGCTGACCCAGATCGGACCGTCCACGCGGTGGCAATAACGGCTTGTGCGGGAGGTGGTCTGACTGCGTTCCGATTGCTATGACGGGCTGCACGCACGGAATTCATGCCCCATATGATGGTGCAATGTCGATGGAGATGACCCAAGAGGATGGTGTGCATTGTGTCGACGATTGTAAACCGAGGTGGGTCCCAGTATGGTAGCTCCAGAAGGACTGACCACCGGATGCCATACTTCTTGAACAGTTTGTCTCTTTCGGACTGTGAGTGAGCTAGTTTCCACTCGAGTGCGCATCTTCTGAATCTTGCCGCGGATACCGCTACTCTGCTAGCCGCACTGATTTCGTTTCTTCGCTCCCACGGGAGGCTACAAATCGAACAAAACTTCTTCGCCGAATGGGAACCGTGGCCCATAACTTGTCGGGCAGCCTTCATATCACAGATGAGTGG
>Ga0307517_10015212_pt1 | contig 10244 bp, 10 predicted proteins | sample 23_EM_MG_FD_194515 | JGI IMG/M metagenome (GOLD analysis project Ga0307517, IMG submission 194515) | Populus trichocarpa ectomycorrhiza microbial communities from riparian zone in the Pacific Northwest, United States - 23_EM | ecosystem: Host-associated > Plants > Roots > Unclassified | place...
ATCATCATCTATCTTTACCTTTTGAAGGTGGGTGTTCATTATATTAACAACAAACAATTAGGTTGGTGATCCCTTGTAAAAAAATTAATGGAAAAGCCTAACAAATCAAGAAATTAAAACTCCCATCTTAACCTCACCAACCGTTGACCCTTCACACATAACAACCCCACTGAACCCAATACTATCACAACGTTTCTTAAAATCAAACGGTTAACGTTAGTCACCCAAATCACCATCATCGTGATTTTACTCTCTACCCAAATCTCAAAACATAATATTTTTTTTTTCCCTCCTCCCTCCCACTGTTTTACTTTCCTTTCTCCTATATCACATTAAAAAAATAATAATCATTTTCTCTTAAAGAACAAAATAAAAGGCCCTAATTTTGATACAATTTTTTTGATTTTCACAAATTAAATTTCTACTTCGCACTGAAATAAATTAGCAATCATGAGTGCTGGAGATCTTCTTAATATCCACTCAATAGAGCTCAAATTTACATCTAAGTTCCTTTCTTGCTTTCTATCTCTCCTTTTCTTTTTCCTGTTTGCTTTCCGAGAAAATGGAAACAAAAGAAAATATCTAAATTTATTGATTTTGTGTCGAAATTACGCGAGAGCGGCTCTAACTAGGAGCCAAATTGTTTGTTGTTGGGATTTGTGAATTTCAAATCCATAGCTGGTAATGCATTTTGGCTTCTAATGTTATATGTGATGATAGCGACTCGTGTAAATTATGGTTGTTTTCGTTAAGTGGATGGCTTTTCGTTTCATTTTGTTTTGCTTTAATGACGCATTGTAGACATGTATGTTTGGGCATATAATGGTTTTATGAGCTTTCTACTTGTTCTTGATTGGATTGTGTTAGTTACAATGCAAGGCCAAAAGGAGTCACCGCCAGATATGCAATGCAGGGACAAGTTCCTGCTTCAGAGTGTTGTTGCACCTGATGGTACAACTACCAAAGACATAACTTCTGATATGGTGGGGTGGCTTCTTTGTATCTTCCTTTGCTTATTCCTGTTTAAAGATTGACGGTTATGTTTTCTCAATATAGAATTATTGTTTATTCCTGTTTACAGATTGACAGTTATGTTTGCTCAATATAGAATTAAAGATGGGAGTGATTGGTTTTGCATTTTAGTAAGGAGGATGGTAGGGTTGTGGAGGATTTCAAATTGACGGTTTTATACATCCCTTGCAAATCTTCCCTCTCCTGTTGCAGAAGAATCTGATGAAGGATCTTCTCCTTCTAGGCCTTCTGTGTTTGAGAACGGTAATCAGGATACTTCATTGCTTGATGCTGTAAGTGTTCCATCTTGTTTCTGTTTTGAGATCTTCTTTCCTCCTTTTTGCTTTTATTGTACGCATATATGCTTATTGGAGTCCAGGTAGCTATGGTATTTTTCATTTATTTGGGATCGTTTTTCAGGTATCAAGATCTTTAGAGGAGCCTAAAGAAAAATCTTCTGAGGTAAACTATCTTTTTGCCCTGTTTTCCTTAAAATTCTGTGACTTCGATCGTGAAAATTTACTTAAATCTGACGTTCCTAATTTACTCAATGACAAATATGTTGTTTTCGAAATGAGTTCTTGAACTTCATTACATGAAATCTGAAATACACAGGTCCATAATGATTCTATAAACTATAGCCATTGACATAAGATGTTCAGCTCAAGTGTTATTTCTTGCGAAAAACTGATGACAGCTTTAATTTTGTGTTTGTTGTTCTGTTTGTATTTTGAAATTCCTCTGATGAAATTTAGAATATGCAAGTATATTGGGAATGCTCCGGTATACTGGATATTTAGGAATTTAATGTGTTACTGCAATTTAAATAGAAGGATATGTTGGGACTGTGAAGCTATGTGCCTTTTCATTCTTTTGGTTTTTGTTCTTGGCGGGAAAAGCATTGCTCTGAGGGCGATTTACAGAGTACATGTGTGGCATTTGAAATATCCAGCCATGTACCTGTAGGATTAATCACCAATTAGAGCTTTCCATAAATAAACATTTTAAAGCTAAATGCTGCCTATTTACTCTTGAAAGTATTTTGCTTTATGGAACACCTTTGTTTTTGCAATTTTGGGTCAATTTTCTGACCATGTTTGTATATCAGACATGGTCTGTGATTTCAAGGTTGACTGAGGAGAAAACTCCTGCCATGCCTGCAGCAAAATCACAAGCTTCGGCATGAACTGGTATGAATTGAATGTTAATGTCATTGTTTTAGTCTAGATAATTGGTTTATGAAAGTTTGGCAAAGTGCGGTTTTCCTTTTCCTATATCTTATGTTGGTTTGATTCTTCTCTCATGTGAAATATTTTTATCTTCTGTCGATGAGATACCGTATGGTGAAAGTAGGAAGGATAGTTGTGTTGTTGAATCCTCTTTTGCCTACATTAATTCCTTCTAGTGATGCATTCTCAAGTTTCTTGTCAGTGAAACGCATTAGTTATTTAATGGTGTTTTGTCACTGTCAGTGCTCACCGATCTTGCTATTGTGTGCTTTTTCCTGCAACAGGAACTGATGAGAAAACAGATCAGCAAAAAACATGCTGGTGGTGTCTCTTTATTGGTTGTTTTTCTGGTTTGGTTTGTTTGGCATCTTGGTTGGCTATATCTTCAAGTGAATATCCAAGTGACTGAGATTATAGTTTGAGTTGACAGAGTGTGCAGCCTTCCCAGAGGTTTTGAAACTTTTTAGGACTTCCTCACGTAATTTGTAAAATTATAGTCAGATGCATTGTTGGCACTTTTGATTATTGATTGTCAGATGTTTGAGCAAGAGCTAGGTCGGTTTGGATGGTAGTTAGACTGGCTAATAGCCTGTTAAACTTAGGATCTCTTGTGAATGGATTGATTTGTAATCTAGTGACTGCCATTTCTCTTGCTATGAATGGATTCATTTCTCTTACTGAAGCTGAACCTACTAATTACTGCTCACTAGTCTTCTTCCTAAACCCCAAAATGTACAATTTTTTGCTTTCCATCTCTGATTCTTTGCCTGTATATCTGTGGTTTTTTCAACGTGCCCATGCAATACATATCAATCCCTTGGTAGAATTCTGAATGCTTCAAAAGCTGTGGGTTTTCATAAATCATTGAGACTAATCCTGAGACTTGAAAGAAATGCTCTGCCAGGCAATGTGAGATTATGGAATTGCTGCAGCCTGGAAAATAACAGATTGAGCTATATTGGACGCTAGTTATTGAATGGTAAACTTTCAGCGTATGCAATCTTTAGTTTTAGTAATAGAGTAAGGGTACATGTTGCTTTATCAAATGAAAACCGATAGACCGTTTCCACTAAGGCACTAACCCCAAGCATAAAAGTAAGACAATCACTCATAAAGATGGGAAAGGGGGGCAAAAAACTATAGGCTAATACATGGAAACATAAGCTCCCCGATTTTGCAAATAATTCATATAGATCTTCATATGAATAAGACTAGAGTTGCTCAAGATGGGATCATAATATATGTGCGAACCCTGTCATGGTGATGGATCGATCAATCATTCTTAAACATCGTCTCTGTCTTTCTTGTTGCTGGGTTTGCGATGGGTTTCTTCCATCTGTTTGGCCATGGAAAGGCTAAATTCAGCAAGTTTTTTTATGTTAGGCACGTTGTAGTTCTGGGCTATGTAGATCCCAGACAGTGTCCCGAACATGAACGAGAAGGAGCTCCTTATGAAACCCATTTGGCTCCCAAAAACTCTTAGTGTGCAGCTAGCTATGTAGAGTATGAGAAAGAGGCTTGGCTTGATCTGAGAGATGTGAATCAGGAATTTGACAGTCTTGAGAAATCAAAGATGGGTGTGCAGGGGATTCATAAAGCCGTGATGTCGTAGTTCCCAAGACTCAAAACTACATGGTGACTCCTCCTCCAAGGGTCAACGCTCAACCCTTCTTGGCCAAGCAACAATTTTTTTCAAAGGATAGCGACAATTTAAAAGATAGAAGACAACATAGCGTTACTTTGACTTTGTTTTTTTTAAAAAATTCTCAAATTATCTTGTTTAAAATAGATTATGTAAAATAGCGTTACTTCGACTTTGTTTTTAAAACTAATTACCCTTAGTGTTTGCTGAACTAGAAATGAAAAAATAAATTTTTATTAATATTTTTGTATCGTTTCAATATCTTAATATCATACATAAATTTTAAAAAAATTAAGCAGTACTGAAGCAGGAACTAATTCAGTAGTTTGGAGAAGGCAAGGTTGTTTGGCAGAGGATTTATATAACTTGTGGGCGGTCCTGACGTATTTCTCAAAACATGAACAAGGAAAGAGTGACTCCTCCTCCAAGTGTCTACTGGACAATTTTTTTTTTTATTTTTTTCTTTAAATTGTAACTAAGAAAAAGGGTTTGAATATTTATTTTTCAGTCCTGAGGTCTTGGTGAAATTATATGTTAGTCCTCGACTTTTAAAAAGTTACTATTGAATATTAAAAAAACTTAATAATTATATCTTTTCTTTTATATTTTTTCTAATATTTAGAATACAAGACGAAGAGTCTATTTATAAGAAAAGAAAATGAGAACATTAATGGACACTAGAAAACCCAAGTGTCATGGAAAATCAAGCGACTAAACTCAAGGGTAATGAAGTCTAAGAGATTTTAATGAGCTTTCAATATATATAATTATAGATTTTATAACACTTTCTTTTGAATGACTATGTACTAAAAATGTGTCTCATTAAAACCTTGCAAAGAAAAACTCAATAGGAAGAAAAACCTAAGCGAAGGAAAAAGAGTATAACATTCTTGTGTGATTTCTGAATACTTCAGAATTCAATAAAAGGTTTTATATAGATACTTCAAGTTCACATTAATGTGTCTCTTATCAAAATGAGATAACTCCGGGTTATTCCAAGTAATTTATTGTCGTGCCTCAGGCAATAACTTTTCTTTCCCTAATGATGGGAAAATATTCTCATCAAAATGATAGTGTTCAAAACGTGCCTTAAAAACATCATTGGTTAAAGGTTCAAGGAGACCAACATAAATTTATATTCTACATTGTGGAGCCATTTTAGTTCTTTGTATGGGGCACTATTGGCACATATACGGCACAACCAAAAGCTTGTAAATGAAATATATTTGGTGGTATACCAAAAACAAGTTGCAAATGAGAATATCTATGGTAAACACTTGGTCTAATTCCAACCAATAATGCAACATGTAATATAGCATGTCCACAAATAGATGTAGGCAATTTTTATTTCAAAAGTAATGGCCTAGCAATTAATTGAAGGCGCTTATAAATGATTCTGCTGGACCATTTTGATTATGTACATGAGTAACATAATGTTTAACATCAAATCCAATAGAAGTGCAAAAATTATCAAGTGCTTAAGTGTGCAAAGATTATCAAACTCACCAGCATTGTCCAATCAAATTTTCTTGATTGGATAATCAGGAAATTGCGTCTGTGGTCTGATAATATGTATTATTAATCTAGCAAATACAACATTTCGACTAGAAAGTTAACAAACATGTGACCATTTACTTGATGCATCAATTAATACTATAAAATATCTAAAAGGTCTGCATGGTAGATAAATAGGTCCACATATATCTCCTTGAATTCTTTCGAGAAAAGATGGTGATTCTATAACAACCTTTGATTGAGATGGTTTGGTAATTAATTTACCTTGAGAACATGAGCGCATGAATTTTCATTCGGTAAAAGAATCTTTAGATTCTTTAAAGGATACTCATGTGAATTATCAATAATTCATCGCATCATTATTGATCCTAGATGTTCAAGTCGATCATGCCAAAACATAAATATTTTTTGGTCGGAACACTTCTGGTGTTTCATAACATTTATTTCAATAGATTTCATGATTGTGTAATAAATTATAGAAGAGAAAGCAGATAATTTTTCAAGTACAATCTTCTGGCCTGAAATACATGAAAAAAATATATAAAGATATTATTTTTTGTCTTCATCTATTGTTTCAATATGATAACTATTAGCACGTATATCTTTAAAACTGAGTAAATTTCTTTGGGACTCGGGTGAATATAATGCATATTTGATGCTTGGTTTTGTGCTATTTGGTAACAAAATATTAGTTTTACTAGAGCCTTTAATCATGTCTGTTAGACCTGATATTGTAGTGACATTAGCTTTAGTTAATGTCAAATATTCAAAGTATTTTTTTTCTTGAAAATTATATGCGTTGTTGCACTGTCTGCCAGACATTATTCTCCATTATGAAAAGCCTTGCCTCCTTTCACGATATAATTAAAGTTTATTATTTAACTAAAATGAAACTGACATTATTTATTGAAAATACAATAAGATAAATATCCTAATACAAATAAAAATATTAATCATCCCCAAGGATTTCACCACTAAATATGTTATATGTTTTATCTAGTGTTTTTAAACCTGGTTCGATGGCCGACCCGACCCAAGGCTCGAGTCACGGGTTTTGACCGGGTCACCCGCATCAACCCTATTTTTTTATAAATTAAAACGACATCATTTTGGTAAAAAATAAAAAAAAATAGTCAACGGGTTACAACCGGGTTTTTGATCGGGTCGGCTGGGTTTTTAACTACCCCTATTTTTTCATAAAATCAGCCCGGTTCCAGTCCCGAGTCAGCCGGGTCCCGGACCGACCTGCCGGATTGAGTTTTAAAACTATGGTTTTATAGGGTTTTCAAAGAAATCAGATATTTATTTTCCAATTCCCGAGGTCTTGGTAAAAATTATATGTTAGTCCTTGAGGTTGGGTTTAATAACTCCACTCATCATAATATTTTTATACTTTCCATTTTGTTTCTTTTTATAAAATCTTTTATCAGTTACATCCTCAATCCAACTATTATATTTCAAGATGATGGTGCAGGAAGATTTTCATATGATGTGATTCGTAATCTACATGCCAAGATCTGAAAGTAGAACGGCAATTAAAAAAAATAAAGTAACTATATATTTAATTAAAAACCATAGTGAATCAAATTAACACAGTACATCATCAATCCATTTATAAGCAACACTGACCTCCAAACAACAATACAGGATTCTAACAAGTAACACAACATAAATCTTCATCAGCGTTCTAATTATTCTTTCAATTACTAGCAAGTGGCATGTCCGAGGTTGTTGCCTGTTCAGTTCCTGGGCTTGCAGCCCTGCGTGCTTGACGAGGACAAGTCCGTTTCCGGTGAGCTTCAGGATTTTCCCAACGTTGTGCTCCTCTCGTAACGAAGGCTCCAAACACAGTTCCCATAAAGAAGGCAAAAACAGGCCTCATCTCCCTTGTTGTTTGTTTATAAACTCTACTCTAGATATTGTGTAAAAGCAAGAGCAAGACTAGATATGGTGTTGGGAACTAGGCGATTGAGCTGGTGGGATTTATAAAGGTTGTTGACTTTAGAAGACAACTTGATGCCCAAGTTGTCTTTGCAAATGATTTCACTAAATAAACCCAGCCTCTACTCCAAGGGTCAACCCCGCTGTCTTGCCGTGTTAAATATTTTATTCTAGATGGCGGCATCCATACTTGGTGGATAAGGTGAAAATTTAACTGGGTCAGTTAGCATTTGTGGTCTAAACCAGCCCCTAACAATCAATGAATTTGCTCTCATTAATGGGACTTCCTCGGAAATAAAATGAAGAATGAATCAATAAAGGAAACGAAAATAAACCTTTTTTTATGTTGTCCTTAAATCGTATCTTTGATATGTGTAAATGATCATGCTTTAGGTGATGTTAAACTTGTTATGTTCTTAAACTATCATCCATTCATATGGGAATTTATTTATTTTTCTCAGATTCTTTTTTGAAGAACTGAATGAATTGGATTAAAAATGTAGATATCATATGCTAGTGAGAGAGTGTATGAGAGATAGGGACAATGATGGTTGATACTTTTTATTAAAAAATATGTTTTTGTCTTAATTGTATTCTTGTATTGTCAAATAACTGGTAGATAGTGTTGATGCAAAAGAAATTATCGTTCTTTGTTTAATTGAGAAAAGATGTATTTCTTCAATGATTTTTCAATTTCAGTTTTTTTTTTTTTGTTCTTACCTTTTGATTTATATTGAGATATCCCATAAACTTTGGAGATGAAATTAAAATTTACACATCGCGGAACAAAAATAAAGATTGTAGGTCTAATCGAAACAAATCAAAAGTTTTAGATGAAACTGAAAAAATACATGAACCTGGAGATTAAAATCTACCCTAAATTGGCTGACGACCATGAAGGTGGGACAAATCAGAAGATAGGGACCCTGTTTTCTTTAGCTGTTCTGAGGTGAAAGGAGTTTGGTGCCAGCTATATATATTCTGTTTGGCAAGAGAGAGATAAGAAAGCGCGTGAGAACGTTGCTTCGGATTTCTCTACTTTGCCAAGGCAAATTATCCAATCTGTTCAGTACAGATTACGTAAGACAACGCTGCTGAGAAATGCTATGAACAGTAATCCCAGATATGATTTGTTACATAATCACTGGGATTTTGCTGATAATTTTCTCGGTCAGAGTCTGTAAAATGGACTTAGTCTTCTGTCGTGTATGCTTCAATTTCCCAGGATAGTATCCTGTTTTTAAGCCCTTGTAGGAGGGCGAGCACCTACCTAGTGTTTTTTTTAGTAATAAAATTCTCGATAATCAAGACTGGGACCTTGAGATACCTGGAATGTTAATTTCTGCTTGGACAGAACAAAGAGGACGAATGTAAACACCAAATAGAATGCAAAATGATAAGCAAGAAGTTATCTCGGCCACACAATTACTGCACATGGCGATGGGCCAAAGATTTTGCTACTTTGAGTCATGCCATTCACATAATTGAATAAAAATCCAGCTTCAAGTACACAGCATTCATGGCTTAACATTGGCCACTGCTCCTGTAGTGGCTGCCTGTTATTTTCAGTATTTACTTGTCTATGCATTTGTATTTCTCTATATAAAGCTTCTTTTGGAGCACTGAAAGTTCCATAACGTGTGTGTTGCATGAAAGAAATGGCCTTCAAGGGTTCTAAGGCAGCAGCTATTTTTGTTCTGCTCAATGTCATTTTTTTCACTTGTGTCTCATCTCATAACGTACCGGCCTGTCCTCCAAAAGCTCCCCCAGCCCCAAAGAAGCCAGCCAAATGCCCTAAAGATACCCTCAAATTTGGTGTTTGTGGCAACTGGTTAGGGTTGGTTCACGAGGCTCTTGGGACCCCTCCAAGCGAGGAATGCTGTACCCTTATCAAGGGTCTTGCTGATCTTGAAGCCGCATTGTGTTTATGCACAGCTATTAAGGCCAATGTCTTGGGAGTTGTCAAGCTCAAAGTTCCCGTTGCAGTTAGCTTGCTCCTAAGTGCTTGTGGAAAGAAAGTTCCTGAAGGCTTTAAATGCGCATAGAACTCCTTTGTTCCTGTTCATTGATGTTTGTTTTACGTTTGAAACTTGTTTGTTCTTGTAAAACTCGCTTTCCTATAAGAAGCGAAGCTGAATACCTTTCAATAAAATGTGTTTTGAGTGTCTTCCTTTTGCTCTGCATCTGTTCTAAAGAGTTGAGACAAATAATGGCAAAATGCAAAAACATGTCGAAGCTGGATTACAGCTTAAGAGCTGCAAAGCATTTTGGTTAATTCATTCACTTTAAACGTGTAAAGGTGCGCAGGAGAATCAGTAGAATCCTCATCATCTACCCTGTTTTATAATAATAATTTTTATTTTTATTTTTATTTTAAAAAAAAAGCTAATAACATGCTGTAAAACCTTTCAGCAAAGCGTCGCAAAAGAAACATACGGCCCCCAGCACCAAGGTGTTTAAATTTTGTAGAACATGTCCATAGGAGGCATCATAGTCCGTTGAATCAGCAAAGGAGCACTCCTTTTCCAGTGCAGCAGGTAAGGTTTGAAGCTTTGACTCAATTGTGCAAACGGATTTTTGTAGCAGGGCTTTCTCTAATCGAAAGCATGTTTCTGAAATGATAATTGTGTATGATAATGTACAATTTGAGATGTTTTTAAGTTTGGGGCTTAAAGAATGATTACAGTATGATAATGTCCAATTGCAGTCTCAACGATGACGAAGAACCCATAAAGCACCAAAATGCACATTTCAATGACAGAACTTGATTACAAAAGTCAGTGTCTTTTTGTGGCTGGTGCAATTCCAGAGAGAAGCATTCAACGAAAGGTTCCATTTCTGGCCTTGACAAAACGTCAGTGTCTTTTCTTTCTTCTTTCTTCTTTTTTTTTTTTTTTTTTTTTTAA
>Ga0307517_10015213_pt1 | contig 10243 bp, 16 predicted proteins | sample 23_EM_MG_FD_194515 | JGI IMG/M metagenome (GOLD analysis project Ga0307517, IMG submission 194515) | Populus trichocarpa ectomycorrhiza microbial communities from riparian zone in the Pacific Northwest, United States - 23_EM | ecosystem: Host-associated > Plants > Roots > Unclassified | place...
CTTCCCAAGGGAAAACGAAAGCAATATTTGAAGGACCTACGGAAGCTGTGTTGGACGTTTGGAATCCTTCCCTCATCGTTCGTGTTTACACCAACATTCGACGAGCACGGAACCACCCCGTTCGCAACGGGCGGCTTTTCGAAGGTGTACGAAGCCACCCTTAAAGGACGTCGTGTCGCGGTAAAAGCGCTCAAGATCGCCAACACGGAGACCGTTGAGAGTGTCCAGAAGGTAGGCGGTCCTGACCTCCCTCCACCCTATCAAAGGCGTCGCTTACGCTTGGCCCTCAGCTCCTTGTCAAGGAGGTCGTTGGGTGGAAATGGCTTCGCCACGAGAACATCCTGCCATTCGTTGGCGTTTCGTTGAAGCCACCACTTTTCTCCATCATATCTGAACGAATGGAGCATGGCAATATCATGAACTTCATTAGGGCTCATCCAAACTACAATCGCCTGCATCTTGTGAGTAAAGGGAGAGCATCTATTCCTTCGTCGTATTAATTGTTTGGGTATAGCTTGCGGGCGCAGTGGCTGGTTTGGAATATCTACACGATAACGGTATCGTCCATGGAGATCTCAAAGGAGTGAGCTATTGATTTACCGTAAAGTTCGTAGTACTAACGTTGATTACTACTACTAGGCTAACATCCTCATAGATTCAAGGTGTTGCGCTCGCTTGGCAGACTTCGGGCTTGCTGTGATTACTGGCGAATCAGCAACAAAAGGCGCTATTGATGAGCGTGGAGTGAAGGGCACGGTTCGGTGGATGGCACCCGAATTATTATTCCCCGAGAAGTTTGGGTTCATCGGGGAGTTTCTGGATCAACTCCCCTCCATGAGCACAGATATCTATGCAATTGGGATGACGACCCTCGAGGTGAATCCATGTTACTCGACCTGCCTAAACACCGAACTCACCTCCTGGTAGGTTCTAACTGGGTACCCTCCATTCAACGACACCGCCAATGCTTATACTGTCATGTATAAAGTCATCAACGGGGAACGGCCCGGTAGACCACCTTCGGGGTTCTCTGACGTACTGTGGGAGTTGTTGATGGAAAGTTGGCTCGTGGAACACGCCCGGAAACCTCAGGAACGTCCACCTGCCTCTACTGTACTTGATCGGCTGAAGAGAGACGTTGATCATTGGGAGAAGACAATCATCCCGCTGGTCCCGAAAGAGTGGCGAGGAAGTGGTGGGTGTCCCTCGTATTCGATCAAATGTCGTAGCTTGCTCATGACCCCTCTACAGTAACGGGTTCTGATGGTGCAATTGATTGGGTAGGGGCCGATGGTAAGTGGCTTTTACAACCAAATTTATTACCCACTGTTGACACGAGACACCGAAGCACTCGACTCCCCTCAAACGATACCCGCGATACCCCTCTCCCTCCCATTCCATACAAACAAGGGCAGGACCACCCAATGTGGTCAAATTTCAACTGGGATCACGAATAAACTCAAGGATTTTTTTCGGTTGAGTTGAAATGGATGCGGAACCCAAGTCCGGTACCTGCATACCCCCAAGGCGGACAATATACCATGCGACTTTTTACAACAGGAGATACCGATGCTGATCTGAAAGTGACCCTTTCAAGAATCGAGCAGCCTATTCCATTCGCGAATAATGTTTATTCGCTCCATAAATCCTTGATGTATTAGCCGCGATCTGTACACTCTAAATGGTTTTCTTAAGGCATCTCGTGATAGTGTCTGTGACGTTCTGCAGCGGTACGGGGAGGCCCGATTTGACGGTAAACTTCCCTAGGCCCGTGACAAATTACCGCATCGCTGAACTGCAAGCTTGTGACATGGACCACAGACACTCGCCTGTCTTACCGGATCGTCCCCAGACACTCGTTTATCTGCCTCCGGGGCGGAACTTCCATCGTATATGTGATAAACCGGTCGTGTCACTTATAACCACTATTCATGCCGGCCCGCAGTGGTCCGCTATGATTGACCGGATGCTGAGGCTGATCACTCTCTTTCGCCCGCTTGAACCAAACCATCGCCCTGATGTTTATACGCTCTGATACATATAAACTCGGAGCCTCTCTGAGATTCTCAACGGAATCGGTAGCTGTTGAATATTGAATATTCGCTTTGCAGCGTTTCCCGAAAAGAAATCTCGAGAGGGACAAAGTTCTCGGAAACGCTGTAACGAAACTTATACAACTGAGTAGGAAGGGAGCGGACCGCAGTTGTCGGTAAGTATTGGCGCTGGAAGTGCCCCAATAAGTGTGCCCTACACGTGCCTTCCTGGGGGTCTGTTAAGTTATGTACAGTCTACTAATCGCCTGCAGGAGACGGCGAGGCAAGCGACACTTAAACAAGAGCGACGTCGAAGAGTCTTGACCTCCTCTCCGCTTTACCCTATCCACGAGTCCACGCACTACTTGTGTAGGATCTAACTATGGCATCTAACTATCGTGAGTCAAGGAGCTTCGGGTCGAGGTCGAGGACTGCTCCCTGCTGATCGCCGCATATTTTAGCCTTCAGGAATACCTTCCTCACACAACTCACGTCCATTAACATAAGATCCAGGGAGTTTCCGACCACCCTCGCGAAGATGCTGGCATCTCAAGAGGATATGAATGTCGCGATGTCGTTGCAGGGCGACGACGCTCTGACTCTCGTGGACATCCTGGATCAGGTAAGCAGACCGATGGACATCCAAGGGGCACCCGTGTGACCCCCCCCCTCCCCCCGTACAGGCTTTTGAAGCTCCGAATATGGAGCTCGATCTACGAAGGAAGAGTGTTCGCGTCCTCCGGAGAGTGTGTGGCGCGCAGTCTATCCTGCCGCGTTCTTGCGTACTGTCAGAAAACATCTCAAGGGAGGGCGACATCTCGTTCGCTTCTGGAGGGTTCGCGGATGTTTGGAAGGGTCGCAGTGGTGGGACTCGTGTGTGCGTAAAAGCATTCCGCGCCTACACTGCCGAGAATCTATCCAAAATCAAACAGGTACAGTACAAACTCCATGATCTGATTCAATGCACACCTCTGACGACCCGCGGCAGCGTTTATTCCAAGAAATCGTGATTTGGAGGCGTCTCTCCCACCCAAATGTCCTACCCGTGCTGGGAGTCTCCCCGAAGTTGTTTCCACTATGCGTCGTCACCGAATGGATGATCGACGGAAATATCATGGACTTCACATCAAAACACCCTGAGGTCAACCGCCTCCGTCTCGTACGCCCACTTCCTGTTTTTCCATAATCTCAGAGTACTGAAATACCTCCTGAAGCTTGCAGAAGCGGCGAGTGGATTACAGTACCTGCATTTGATGGATATCATACACAGCGACCTCAAACCCGTACGCGCCACCAACGGTTTCCGCTGGCCATCGCTGACGATTCTGCGTAGACAAACATCCTCATCGACCGCGATTTCCACCCTCGGCTCACAGACTACGGACTCATCGCCATCGTATCAGATCCAAACACCATCGATCCTGGGTGTACGACGTCTCCGTCCGTCGGCACCGTCCGATACATGGCACCGGAACTGCTGAACCCCTCTGGCTTTGGTTTAAAGAACAGCAATCCGACGAAAAAGAGTGACCTCTACGCGTTCGGAGTTGTTACGTACCAAGTAAACATCACACCTTTTACCTCAGGTCTGGCAACTAATGGTAATATCCAGGTGACTACGGGACAACAACCCTTCCCTGGGGCCAAGGACGGCGTGATAATATACAACGTCGTTACGGGGGAGCGACCGAGCCGCCCGCCAGGTCCCGACGAATGGATTTCTGACGACGTCTGGAATTTTATTTCCAGATGCTGGTCACCGTCGTCGGATGGCCGGCCCGATGTGGACTTCGTGATGAACGCGCTGACCGATGCGGCTGATGCTGTCGAGGCCAAACGCAGAAAATTGTATGGGACTGCCAATGATAAAGGAAAACGAGCCTCGCGCAGGGTACCTGGTGCGTCGCGCGCATGCCGACGGTGGGCAGGGATTAATCATTGTAATCAATAGGCGCTCTCCCGCCGAATCGTGGGCGTCGAGTCAGCGATGCGTCGAGTCAATCAGCTCTTCAACCTTCCCAACCACCTCCGAAGATTCCTGAGACTCCGTCTCCGTTCATTACCAAAACATCTGCAGGCTCTAGGGCGACAAAGAAAGAGAGAAAAAGTATGCCCTATCCCACCCGTTGACGTCACAATTAACACTAACCTTGCTGTCGAAGGACAACAACAAAGCGACTTCAGAACGTGGCACGACTCCAGCGGTTCTCACTGGCACGAGGCAGCACTTGTGGACTGCAAAGACGGGATCGTTCACCTATCCTCCTTTGACGGCAGGTTGCTCGAAATAAATGAGAGCAAACTGTCTTCAGGGGATCTAAACTACCTCCGGTCATCAGATGTGTACAGAAAGGCGCACCGCAAGGTGAATTTTTCTTTCTTCTGCTTCCCTGTACATTCGCTAATATCACCCGGAATAGGGATTCCGTGGTATGGTTCCAGTTGCTCTGCACGTTGCTATTCCTCATCTGATAGGACCTGCAGATTCATCAAATGAATACGAATGGGTACAGCGGGTGGTAATTACCTATACTTTTCATTTCCACCCTTCACTGAGATTGTTTGCAAAAGAAGTCTCGCCGCAGAATGTCCCTTAGCTTGCTATACTTCTATCCCCTATCAGAACGCCAACCAGTCTCCACCCTACGTCTTACTTTCGCGACTCCTACGCAACTGGAACCATGGGAGGCGGACCTCATCGCTTTCTTTCGAGAGTGTAAGGCTGAGGTCGAGGAGGAAAGGAAGAAGGCACAGGAGTTTGCAGACCGGCTTGACTTGGTGTGCCATTCTGTAAAGCGATTGCATTGGATCCTCTGACCGTATATATAGGCTCTAGACAACAGGGACCTTACCAAGGAAAAACAAAACCAGCACCTGAGGTACCTACGCAAGTTATGTGGTACCTTTGGTATTGTTCCATCCTCATTCGTGCTCACACAAACACTCGCCGATTGTGTAGCCACGCCATTCGCCACGGGTGGCTCTTCCGAAGTATACCAGGCAACCTTTATGGGGCGCTCTGTTGCAATAAAGTCTCCCAAGGTTACCAAAGTGGACCTTGAGAAAGTACAGAGGGTAAGCGGCTTGATCCCAAAGGCTCAAGATGATTTTTCACACTCGACCCTAAGCACCTCGCGAAAGAAGTGGTTGGGTGGAAATGGCTTCGGCACGAGAACATCCTACCATTTATAGGTGTTACGTTTACGCCTCCACCCATTTCGATCATCTCGGAACGAATGGAGCATGGAAATATCATGGACTTCATCAAGACCCACCAGAATCACAACCGCCTGCATCTCGTGAGCCAATAGAAAATATTCACTCTTCCGTCACATTGATCGGGTGGATAGCTTGCAGGCGCAGTGAGCGGGTTGGAATTCCTGCACGAGCATGATATCGTCCATGGAGATCTCAAAGGAGTGAGCCTTTTATTTGTGAACTTGACATTGGTGTTGATTGCTGCCACCAGGCTAACGTCTTGATTGATTCTGAGTGTTGCGCTCGCTTGGCCGACTTCGGCCTCTCCGTTGTTCTTAATGGTTCGGTCGGCAGAAGCACTGCTGTTACCGGTGAAATGAAGGGTACCATTCGGTGGATGGCGCCGGAGTTAATGTATCCTGAAAGGTTCGGGTTTACTGAAGAGTTATTAAAACAACTCCCCTCCAAGAGCACGGATATCTATGCGGTTGGGATGACAATCCTTGAGGTGGGTGCATGCCGCTACCTGCCCAAAGATATTGGAGTCACCTCTTGATAGGTTATAACGGGATGCCATCCATTTAACAACATCCCCAAAAATGTGACCGTTATTTGCAAAGTCATGAGTGGAGGTCGGCCTGACAGACCGTCCCCGGGATTTTCTGACACATTGTGGAAGTTGTTGACGACAACCTGGGTCACGGAGGGTGGCCCAAAATCGAAAAGACGGCCACCTGCCTCTACTGTACTTGATCGGCTGAAGAAAGATGCTGAGCACTGGGGGAAGTCAATTGTTCCACTAGTCCCGAAAGAGTGGGATGAAAGTGAGGCAGATCAGACAGAGGTCGGCGGTATGTAATCATTGTAGTGATCAAATCGACCGCTCCACCGCTGACATGGGGGCTCTGCGATAATCTTCTCTCGCCCACTCTGTTCAGACCACAACGAAACCATCCAACCAAATGCTATCTCACCCGGGATCGTGGATAAATTCAAGGAATTTTTTCGGTTTAGTTGAACCATTCAGGGTACCTCCGGGGTTTCTTGTGAGCGAGTCTTAGTGAGCAAGAGTGGCAATTGTGAGTTTGTGATGCGTGATACCACTTGTTTGGTAAGAGGGGATGCTAACTATCTGTAGTCCATGCATGTACCCTCAAGGTAAACATTCCGTCGCTACTTTGCGTACGAGGAGCGGTGACTACCAACCCGTGTTGTACCGTAACCATCCAGTAGGGTTCCTGTGGGTGTGGGTGTATACACCATTCCTGGTGTCAGTCCATCGCATGTTTGGCGATTTGTGTTATTTATTGTGTATGTATATTTGCCTGGCCAACGGAAGTCGGTGTTTTGGGGACTACTCTCCAGACCAACTGTCTAGAGTGCGGCAGAGGTAGCCATCTACCACATGGAGCGACTCGAAAAGTCTCCTTCCCTTCTTTTCCGCTCTTGTCCTTCCTTTCCTTCACTTTACGTCTCTGCTGAATGTGTCGATAGTCGTTACAAAGACCATTGTTCAGTGTAGACGTCTGGATCGTGTGTATTATGCCAAATGTGCTGGTGATCACGATTCCCCCAGGACATTTCCTAACCGCGGTCGACCCAGTACAGTTCGGTCCCTTCAACGGATACTCTCGGTCGGAGCTGCGGGTCGTGTGCAAGTGGGCCGTTGTGTATGACCCCAACAATCGTCCTGGAGGTGCTCTCAGCGTCACACCAATTTATCGTTTGGTTGCCCTCAACCACAAGATGCTTTCGGCCTTTGACAACCAAGATGAATGCGATCCAAATGAGAACCCATGCGGAGCATTTCGCTTCTGTCGGTGCGGGCGACCCGGTTCCTCGTAGCCGTCGGTGACGATATACAGAATTTCTAGGGGAAGGAATGGGAGGGATCCGGCGTGACTAAGTGCTGTCGGAGAGGCGGCGTGCTTTCATCGTAGACAGGGTCAATGCTACTGGTATCGCATTTCCTTGTGCTTTACCGTATATCTGGGTACCTTGTTAGTCCCAACTCCCACTGATGGTTAACACCATCTCAAGGAAAGCATGTATGCGTGGATGGGTAACGGCATTCGATGTGTGCGACGGCGGAACCGGTGATGGAGGCGGAACGAGGTGGGGCGGGCAGCGGGAAACGGTTCAGTCGAGACAAGGTTACGTACAAGGAAAGTCGCGGCGCGAGCGGGGTTCACCCGGTAGGTTCTTGGTCATATTAGTGGGGAATTTTCTTCAAGAAGGGTAGTCCTGGTGGATTACTACCACGAAAAATGGTCCATTCGAATGGGTCTGCGGTAGGAATTGGAAACGGACACTGAGCGTGAGCATGCACTGCTTTCAAAGTGCCCTGAGGAAGTTTTTCTCGCATTCTCTCCCGTTCCAAACCAGTGTTGGGCCGGCACTGGCAAAAACCCAACGCCAGAAGCTAAAGCTAGGCAAAGCCACCGGTTATAGCCATATATCGACGTGTCCATTGGCCGTTCGGTTTTGCCCGACGGTGCCGGGTCGCCGGGCCAATAAGATTTTTATGGGTCCACATGTGACGTGCAGCCTGGACCATCACGGCGAATGGCCGCGATTTGATGAGACCAATTGCATGCCACGCGATGCCATTGGTCAACACAACACTGTTCCTAACCGCGAGGGGATTTTCGCACCTTTCCCCTTCCCGGACGATATCCCAAGAGCGATTTCCAGCTCAGTATTTACGTCTTTTACGAGTGTCCCCTTACGAAGAAGCGCGTTAGTCTCATGACTCAACAAAGTGAGACGACCTCACCGGCACTTTCGGGTCTTTCTGCTCCCATATCCAATGTCGAGCCAAGTGCGAGGTTATCGTCTGGCATAACGCGAGACTTTCGGGCAACTCTCAGACTTCGTGACCGGCAGCGCTGACAACCTCTCGTGGATGTTGTCCACATACTTACGAGGATGCGCAACGGTTTAGACCCAACTCCTCCAAGCAGGGGACCAGTATGATACCTGGTGGTCCGTGGGTGTGTGTAACTTCCGATTACTCCGATGGGAATTTTACGGCTGCCGCTGAGTGTGAAATCGTAGAAGACGATGTTTTTGAGGGTACTCTCAGAAGGAGCGGAGGTTCCCAGCAACACCTTGGCCGGTTTCGTCATAGGGGGAGTAAAGTTGACCCCCTCCTACAGGCAGATTCATTAGGGCACAGTAGTATCGCAACGTGTGTCAAAATTCCGCCACCCCAGAAGGAGGCTCGAGCTAGTTGAGAGCTCGTTCCGTCCAACATTGAAACACCGTGAGCCGGCCCCCGCACGAATACAGGATGGATCGACTTGTAGTATGTGATGCTATTGGCCAGTTTCACGATACGGCATCTCTCAGGGAGACCGAGGTTCCCATTGGCACTCAAGTCCGACGGATCTACCGTGAGGACAATCCTGGCATCTGGCGCCTTTTGCTCTGCGGTGTGACGGCAGAAGTGCTTTGTAGGACTCCAGTTCATTTCCCGGACGCAGTTGGCTTATCGGCGTCAACTATCCGAAGTTTCGGCGCCTTTGGGCCCCCCTCCCGTTAAAATGTCCTCGACGCGAACAATATTATCAGGCCTGAATGAGTTTAGCTACCCGAGATAACAACGGACCAGCTTACCTAAAATCATGGGGAGGGGATAGCGGCGATCAATTACACCACCGGGCGTCCCAGTTCTTCCAAACCGTAACGCCGTAGGTTTCGAAGCTAGTTCGGGTCAATAGCGCAGATGAACCTACCTCCCCCCGCCCACACCGATTTTGACGCTGATGGTTCCCGATCCAAGGGTTGTCAATCTGACGTGTGGGCCTGGGTTCTCGAACAATGTGCCGTCAAGGCTGTATTGTCTTCTAGCGCTCGACCCGAGGAAGAGGAAGGCAAATATTTGTTTTCATCGCTTTCGTCGAATATCCTGGCGTTATCGGATGAAGATGCGAGAATCATCATCGATAGGGTATGTTTCTCTCCCGAATTTTATCTGGCGCCTGTTCAATTATCTCTAGATACGAAGGCAATCAGAGCTAGGGTGCCCCGTGCTCTGAATCCAGGTGGTGGCTGCAAGCATTTATATAAGACCACGGCAGCATTGGACATTTCATATCACTTCTCCCCACCTAACTCACCCACGAGTCCGTTCACTGCCCGTACAGGAGTGTCTAATTGACCACGGCGTTTAATCACAGCAGCCCAAGGAGTGCTGAGCCAGAGGCCGCACCTCCCTGGTTGCTGCATACCCCAACACCCAAGAATACCCCCATCACACAATTATTGTCTGCAAACACCCTCACTACAACGCTGGCATCTCAAACTCTTGTCGACACCCCAGATCAGGTGCGCGGCGAACCAAGGAGGACTGGTGTAGCCCCATTTGACCCCTACACAGACTTTCGAAGCCCCGAACATGGAGCTCGGCCCTCGGAAAAAAGCTATCTGCATCCTCCAGAGAACCTGTGGCTCACAGACCATCCTGACACGTTCTTGCTTACCCTCGGATAATATCACAAAGGAGGGCGACATTCTATTCAGTTTCGGGAGACTCACAGGCGTCTGGGAGGGTCGCCGTAATAGGAATCGCGCGTGTGTGAAAGTGCTCCGTGTCCACACAGCCGATAGGCTGTCCGGAACTAAGCAGGTATATACACTATGACCTCACGCAATGCCCGCCTTTGACAAAACGTGGCAGCGCCTGTTCAAAGAAATCGTGATCTGGAGGCGTCTCTCCCACCCAGGCATTCTGCCTGCCCTCGGCGTCTCTCCGAGACTGTTCCCAACATACGTCATCATTGAATGGATGATCAATGGGAATATTATGGAGTTCACATTAGTACTGTTGAGCAAATATATATTCTATATATACATTGTACTCTACCTTACCTTGGTAGGAGCAAATAAGCTTGAAGAGCGTTGATGGTGGTGGGGAGAGAACAAGAAGCGATATCATATTAGGTCGTCTAAGGACAGGTATATATACTAATATGATGGTGCGCACAGACCATGTTTGGTCGTGTTTGATC
>Ga0307517_10015214_pt1 | contig 10243 bp, 10 predicted proteins | sample 23_EM_MG_FD_194515 | JGI IMG/M metagenome (GOLD analysis project Ga0307517, IMG submission 194515) | Populus trichocarpa ectomycorrhiza microbial communities from riparian zone in the Pacific Northwest, United States - 23_EM | ecosystem: Host-associated > Plants > Roots > Unclassified | place...
CCCCTGAGGAGTTGGAACTTAGGTCATAGTTGCCTGACCTAGCCAACCAGCCTGCTTGGTAAAACAAGCGAACCAAGACTGTACCAGAAAACCCCTGTTTCAGGGAAAACACAGTCAGAAGCCGACACCGTGTTGATGGGGTGTGTGGTGGAGGCGAACGAACACGTTTTCCCTATGGTACGTTGACACCTTGCGGGATCACGCATCCCAGGAAGGAATGACACGTCCATTAGGTTCCTGCTGGAAAGGCCCTGCACGAGCAGATATTGCACAAGTCGCTGACGACGCCAAAAGAGTGAAGAGGGCGATGATTTTTTGGGACTTTCGGAATCTCGGTTTTCATATCCTCGTTTCTTCGGGCGCTTTCATATGGTTTGGTCATCGCTTGGTTTTGGTCCTCTGCCAAAGCGGAAGTATCCGATGTTGTTTCATTTCATTAACTTGCGAAGGGGCCTCCGAACCCTCCTCAGTCATCCTATTCAGCCTCGCGGAGCCCCCATACCACCACCACCACCACCACCATCACACGCGCACATACGGGTTCCGCGAAGCCGCGCCGCATTCCACACCGTCGTATATATACTTGCTCTCCCTTTACTTTCGTGTTGCTTTGGATCAGTACTAGACAAAAGGGAATCTCAAAAGGTGTAATGTTGTAAGACTGAAACACTTACTTCCTGGACTTCTGGATGATCTACTCTAAGCACAATGGGATGAGACCCACTCGTAGCAATGAACACATACCCGGGAACTGAAGTGGGAGGACTTTGAAGCCACAGAGGTCCCTCGTTGGGGTGCTCTGGATTGCCCAGACCCTGTCCCAATGCCTTATCAAGTTAACCCAGGTGCCCCTGTTTCTCTTGCCAATGATGACCTCAAGGTTTGCACATGTGAGGGAAACTTTTTATTCAGCTAACATACAGAGCAGCATTCACAATGTCAGGAAGTGCATTGTGTAATGTGTTTCATTGTCCCATTGCCTAAGCCTGGTCATGAGTATATAGCACCTTCTTTTAGGCCTCTCATATGTCATGGAGATTAAACAATTTTAAGTGATGTAATCCTACCCTTAGGATTCCTATGTCATGGTTGATTTTTGTACTATATATTTCCGTACTACAATTGTAGATACAGGACAACTTCCCCTTGAATCCATTCCATTGTCCTCTCTGTTGTTGTCCCTTCCCTCTGTTGCTGCTCTTAGTGTTGGCTGTGTACACAGCCTTCCAAGTGATGTATTTGATGACCAGAATGTACATATAACAAATATAGTATACAACACAAATCAGAGAGAACAATATGGTACAACTGAGTCAGAAGGATATGAAGAAAGAAATACAAGGAAAAACACAAAGGTGTAGTAGACCAGCACTTGTGGGAACTGTGACTGCATCTGTTGTCTGGATACTGGAAGGGGAAAGGGACTTCAATCAGAGCTTGATGACAACTTTTTCAGAGGCTGTAGTAAACCTAAGCATCTTGATCTCATTGAGCCAGTGTGCCTCCTCCCATTTAGTCCTCCAATGAGTGGGTAGCCAAAGCCTGTACTGATATTCTCCTTCAGGATACATCAGCCACCCTTCCTGGCACCAGGGCACAGGTGCTGGTAAATTATCCTTGGAGGGGTGACCACTACACTCAACAAGATCATAGTAGCTGAAGGAAGGCCAGGTACTGAAATCTATGGCATTTGAGTCAAGGTAGAAGCCTTTCCATAAGGATGAGAAATATGGAGGTGCTACAGAGTCAACCTCCTCTCCAGTTTTTACATCATAGCAAACACTGTTTTCAGAACCCTTAATACCACCAATCTGACCATTGGTCCAAGATCTCACTTGATTGCCCATCCTTGCTCTAATCCAGAGGCTGCTCCTACAGCCTACCCTTCTTGAATCTGAGTCCCCATCTACTGTGCCCTCTGCTGTAAGTCTCCATGTTGCAAGACATCCAGATGACCCCCCCACAAAGAGAATGTTGCCAGCAAGGGTAAGTTGATGTATTGAAAAGTTGGTGTCAATCAACTGTGGTTTATTGTTGTATAGATTGGTGGTTGTGATGGTTGACCTGCCCTTGAATGCAGTTACAAGGTAGGTGCCATTGGAAGAAAACTCAATGAAGGGTATCTTCTCAGGAGTATGAGTTATGGAACCCTCCAAAGGCTGGACCTCAAGGTAATCATCTCTTGAAATCAGCAGAGATGATGAAGTTGGTGAGAATTTAAGGCCCCTTGGAGTATCTCCAAGGGCTTCCCAAAGTGGAAATATTTTCCACTGTTTATATCCCCCCCAATACTCAAGCCTCCAAATATGGACTTCATGCTTGCTAGTAGCTGCTAATAAACCCCCACCAGGAGAAAAGCAGCTTACAGTGAAGACACCACATTCATTTAACATAAACCTTTGATTGTGTAGATGGTAAATGCAGAATGTTCCACTGCAGAAATTCCCAGAGATAAATCCATCCTGGTGCATTACTGGTGGAGGATCACAACCAATATTGCAGTTGACATAGTATGATTTGACTGGGTAAAAAGTAGCAGTGGGCCAAATCTCAAAGGTATTGATAGTGATTTTATTTTCTGGTATTGCCATCATCCAAATAGAGCTCCCATGTGACCAAAGGTATGGTTCATATGGTGACTGGACTATGTGGGTTGATACCTTTACAGAAGTAGTATCCCATGAAACTACAATCCAGTTTCCAATGCCTGCTGAGAAAATGGCACCAATTGTTATTCCATCCAATGACCATACCAAGGACTTAAGTGAGGCATCAACAACTCTGCACTCAATCTCTTTGATCACTCCACCTGTCTGCATATCCCAGATGATAGCTGTAGAACCAAAGTAACCTGCCAGAGAGTGACCATCTGGTGAGTAGGCAAGTGCATTTGGTGAGTGATCAATTGGCTTTAGGTCTTTGGGGATAGGATTTGTGGGCTGGAGGGTGGAATGTTTATCAAGAGTAAGAGTGTCTCTGATTTCCACAGAGGTTGGTGTTTCTGCTGCAAAGAATTGACCACAAGGTGACCAGGTGTAGGACCCATAATTTCCATTAATACCTCCAGGTGTCCATGAACTGGGAACCCCACATATCACCCTTGGTTTGTGAGCCTGGAAGGACTTGGAATAGTACTGCTCTCGGACAATTGATGATTGAGGGGAAAGCTCCAGTGCAGAGTGGTATATGTGGGGGGCAGAAAGCTTGATGACTTCAAAGAACTTGGTGACAAATTGAAAGTAGTCCCCTGCAGTATTGAGAAGCTTCTGGTCCTTAGTCACCTGATTTGTGTTATCAGCAACATGTGTGCCTCAAATTAGACTCAAACAAACCTTTGGAAGCCACTGTATAAGCTTTTCCAACCCAACAACAGCATACCTTACAGCCCCAAGGACACTAAGCACCTCCAACCATGACAGAAAACTATCCTCCAGGAAGCCAGAAAGAGCATCAAGGATATGAGTGGTTTCCCTTTTTCCAGTGAGATGATTATACCAGGACTTGCAGGCATACTCCAAGGCAGGACTGATGTAATTCTTGACCCTCTCCTCCAAATCCTTAACCTCTGCATTCAAGGCATAGTCTGGGAGTGACAGGAGATTCCATTTCAAAGAGTTGTTCATCAAGCCCAGGCAGTTAAGGGTAAGTTGGTGGTGAAGGGTGTCAGGGGATATGTGGAACCTCTTGCTGAGGCAGCGGGATGGATCTGTAATGTAGTCTGGGAATGACTTGTGGAATGGCTTTACAGGCTGGTTGGGATCTTCATTGAGCACAAGCAGTGACTGAACCAATGTGAGGATCCCCATAACCTCCTCAGCCTCCAGGCCAATGAGTTCAGCAACTGCTGATGGGGGAAGGGGATTGACAAGTAGGATGACAGTGCCAATGATGGACTGGATAATAGAGTCTGCCTCAGGGTCCTCACCACCAAAGTCCAAGGCCATCTGGAGGATTGAAGTATACAGAGAGTCGAGGGTTGTGTTACTCTTGAACTCTGTCCGCCCTTCATGGATGGTGGATTCTGGAAGGTTTACAATCACATCCAGTCGTCGTGTTGGGAGGTAGATTTTGTGATCAAGAAACTTGACGGTTGCAACGGCGTAAATGAAAAGTCCAGCCGCACGTCGACAGAGCAGATCCATGTGTTCCTTGCTTGGCCACTCGTTGAGATTAAACCGTTGCGCAAGATCAGAAAGCCGAGTCATGAGGAATCGCCAGATATCTGCATTGACAATGGAGCGTTCGACTGCGTGAAGGACGAAGATCTCGGTAAATGGCCTCAGGAGTCGAAGGCGAAACCCAGATCGGATGCGAGGCTCCGGTCGGCCGGTGATGAAGAACTTGACCTTCGGAATCTCCTTGACTAATCGTCCCATGACCGAAAGGATGGCGGATTGTGGTTCGTTATCCGTGCATTCGTCGAGTGCGTCAATTACTATCACTGTCGAAATTCTCTTTTCCTTCAGCGGGGCGACAATTAGGCTCTGCATCTGGTTGTGGAGTGACTCGTATCCAATATCCGGATCTGATTGGAGGAGAGGGACAAGGACGGATCGGAAGTCGGGGTATCTGTATGCGAGCTGGAACGAAAGGGTGGGGAATATGAGGCGGAGGTCGCTGCGATCCTTGAAATCGCGGGAGCAAAAGAACGATGCTCCCAATCGCCCGTCAGCGAAGAGACGTTCGGCGGTGGTCTGTGCGATTGTCGATTTGCCAGTCCCGGCGAGTCCGTTTAACCAGTAGACAGGCGATGCGTCGGAGTCTTTGGTCCAGGACTCGATCTTGTCCAATACGACCTCCCGTGTCCCTGTCAGGCAACCCTGGCGGTCACCGTGTCGATATCCCGCCCCGCGAGCGCGGGGGCAGGTGTTCAGAACCAGTGCCTCGGCTGTCGAACCGTGAGCGGAGTTGTAAACAAAAACAACGAATGCATCTAACCTGCACCCTACAACAGTGCGTTAGAACATTACAGCCTTTCAAACAAAGAAATCGGTAGCTTACAATTAATCGACGGTTCTGGTCATATATTGCCTTTTGCTGTGCGAACTATTCGCCATATCAACAAGTGGTTCTACCGGGTAATAGGGCACTTCAAGACTGGTCCTCACCTGGTATTCGACAATGGCGTCTCTGAGGGCTTCTGCGAGTTCGCAGACGGCACGGATATCTGTTTCATTCCTCTCGTAGTCGGGAGCATTGCAACGGTCGGATATCTCCAACAGTTCATCCCTGATACCCTCGAGAGCTCTAGAATGAGGTCAACACAGACGTTCGCTCGCGAAGGATGGAGGATGATACTCACTCAAATAGGATCACGCGTCGCTTCAACTCGTCGTCATCGCCCTCGTCACCCACCGCTGCTTCAAGTCTATCCAGTCGTGCGAGGACGGACTTGATCCTTCCCGTCACTTCCGGAGCCCTCTATCAATGGCAATCCATCAGCGTACGCCCCGAGACGCGTCCGAGCCATCCCACCTCATTGAGTTTCAGGAATGCATCAAACAAAGTCTTGAATCAACGGCCGACCCGTCAGTTCCGAGGCGAGGACAATGAGAAGAAACACACCGTCAATTGCGTGACTTGATTGTGGATTGATTGTTGTTGAGACAACTGCCATCATTCGTGTCAGTGCCACTTGGATCTGACGGTCCTTAGCACATACCTGGTAGATGATGATCGCTTTCTGAAGTTGATCAACGAGCTCGACGACCGCGGCAGCATCTCGCGTCTTATCGAGGACCCGAGCCATCGTCCCTTTCTCTGACAAGGCTTGAGCCCTCTTCTCGATGTCATCCAAGGACCTGCGGATGATCAGCTTATCGTAGCAATATATCAGCGACGCCATGTGATGCGAACTTTGCTAGCTGGGTTCGTCTCTCCTCCTCACGATCGTCTTTGGCGTCGGCTGCCGTCAGACTGTCCTTCAATTTGGTCACCCAGGGGACCAAGTCCTCTAGCTTATCCTTCACATCCTTGAATTGCTGTGGAGAGTTCGTTAACGAAGCAGAGGGACACTATTCGGTGCAAACGTACCTCATAGTGTTTGATGAGTGCGTTGATCCCGCCCAGACACGACTTGAGGGGAGGAAACGCATCAGCCGATTCTTTTGCAATGTCCAAAAGCGCCTTCGTAACATCGATGAGTCTCTGCCTCTTGGCTGCAGGCAATCAGTGGGGTTGAGATTACGGTAATACTCGAGGATCGTACATGGGCCCGTTCCGACTTCCGCTGAGTTTGCCGTTAGACGTCGTTTCGGAAGGAAAGCTCGCATGATTTTCTCGTTATCGATGGGGTGTGCGGGAGTATAGTTGGTCGTCGTTTTTTGCAGGATTGACACGCGCCGGCCACGAGGACACATTCCATACTTGGATCACAGCCACGGCACCGGGAGCAATTGTTATCGCGGCGGGAAATTCGACGCCGTTGGGCGTAACTTATCCAGGCTCGTCTTTACACCAAGGTGGGAGTTCATCCATTTTGTTTAACCCAGTGTCCCGGACTTTCTCTGACCGGGAATCTTCTCACCGCCCCACGCAAAGTCGCCAATGTCGTCGATTTCAATTTAACGTTGCACAACGGCTCCACCTCTAAGAACGCTGGATGAAGCGCTGAGGTTTTTGAGTGATACACGAACTCCCCGTGATTGTCTTACGCGACCAACAAGTTCGTGGTGACGAATTCTGGAGGTACTCAACCTGTTCCGAGCATTATCTCTTGGTCATACCGCTTAGATCTACTCCCTGGTGCTGCGTTTCTGGGCCGGGTCGACCTGGGAATCTGTAAATGTAATGATACACGTTGGGTATATGTAGCGTTGCTGTCGTAGGATCCGTCTTCTTGATCCCTCGTCGATGCTTTGCCGTTATCCGTTTCGGGCCCGGGACGTTGAAGCCCCCCGAGTTATCACGACAACACCGCTCAACCACCGACCCAGCGGATCACCATGTCCCCTTACGCGCGCTTCGGATATCCTTCATGCGTGGATTCTCTTTGCTCATCCAACCCGTTGACCGCGTCCGTGACGATTCTCCTCCCATGGCCACGCCGTCTCGTCCTCGCGTCGCCAATACTCCGACTTTAGCTCATCCGGTCAAAACATACATTTTTACGTCCCATCCGTGGGTCTCGACGTGCGGCGGATCAAGCACACCCTCCTCCCATACTGCGATAGGCCGTCTCGCGTGAACAACTAGCACCATGACGCGAGACGCGAGAACCCTCGTTCCGGATGCGGCCGCAAATTCGGGTTGAAGGATGCAATGGAAAAGGTTCCCGCCCATCCCCAAGTGTCGATCCACGAATGTCTTCCGATGCTCCCTCACCACTGCGACGCCAGCTTCCAATACACTGAATGCGATGATGGACTTACGACGGAGGTGGCTAGGAGTCAGGTTCTGTCGTTCCATCGGTTTCTCGGTCAGATACTGATGCAATTTTTCAGCACTGCGATGAAGAACACCGTCCGATAGAGTGCACTGAGTGCAATCGCATATTTTTCACCCAGCATTGTGGTGAGTTAGGTTAGCGATCAATCCTCCGCTCAGCCATCACTTGTTGAAGCTATAATTTAGCACTATGACGCAAAAGATCACATCGAATGCTCCGAATGCGACCGCGAATCCAACAGTGAGAAGTCAATGGATCAGGTTCGCGTCCGCTCCCCTACTCAACAACCCTTTGCTGACGATCGCCTAGCACTACGATGCAAAACACCGTTTCGAGTGCGCTGAGTGCGACGTGGGCAACGCAGGTGGAAGATCCCCGGAAGTATGGCAGCCGGTGATGGCCTTGGTGTACGTTTCCTTCACTCGAACCCCCACCTTTCCCCGGAAATGTAACGCTAACGCATCGCGGCTCTACAGACCGTGGGCTTCGGTCTGCCGGCAGCTATCGGTGCCAAGGTTGCCGCTTCACACAAGACCGCCGTTGGTATCGCTGAAGACACCAGTTTCAGCACGACCGCCATGGAATTTCGGACAACTGGCCGGTTCGGTATCAGGGTGGATGTCTTGGTACTGAGCAACAAATTCCGGGGAATGGCTCTGCAATAGCAAGGTATGTTCAACGTCATCTCGTCTCGTGTTCGCCTTGGACTTCTCAACCCTTTCTGTTCGTTTAGACCTCTTCTACGATGCCAGGTACTCCCACACGGCCATGACAAATCCCGACTTCGTCCTCCTTGCTCAAGCTATGGGAGTACACGCCATCAGATGTGAGACCTCGGAAGACCTTCCGGTCAAGATGAAGAAGTTCTTGGAGTACTCGGGTGACAAACCTGTGTTGATGGAGTGTCTAGCGGAGACGAACGAACACGTTTTCCCTATGGTACGTTGACACCTTGCGGGATCACATATCCCAGGAAGGAATGACACGTCCACCAGGTTCCTGCCGGAAAGGCCCCGCACGAGCAGACATCGCACAAGCTGCTGATGACACCGAAAGAGTGAAGAGGGCGATGATTTTTTGGGACTTCCGGGATCTCGGTTTTCATATCCCGTTTCTTCGGGTGCTTTCAGATGGTTCGGTCGTCGCTTGGTTTTGGTCCTCTGCCAAAGCGGAAGTATCCGATGTTGTTTCATTTCATTAACTTGCGGAGGGGCCTCCGAACCCTCCTCGGTCATTCTATTCAGTCTCGCGGAGTCCCCATACCACCCTCGCCACACGCGCGTACACACAGGTCCCGCGAAGCCGCGCCACATTTCACACCGCCGTGTATATACCTCTCTATTACTTTCGTGTTGTTTTGGATCAGTACTAGACAGACACTGTGCAGATAAAATTGGAAAGATATTGGAAAGTTGTTGGAAAGTGCTTTTAACCAACGGCTGGAAAGAAGTAAACCAGCCGTTGGAAAACTTTTGTCCAATGCATGTGACCCCGAATATTTAACCAAAAATCGTACAGGTATGGTGTCACGCACCGTCGTCCACCCGTTGGTAAGTTTGTTACCAACCGTAGGTAAACTCTCGGGTTGGGCCATTGGTAACATTCTCGGCAGGCGTAGGTAAGTCCTTTACCACAAGTTGGTAAAGTATTCGCAGTATCAGGCAGTAGCAAGGGTGTTATCTAGCATATATATTCAACAACGTAGTGGTGCGAATAGCATACAAAGGGTCGTAGGGGAGAGGAGAGGCCGGAACAGTAATAGTACAGGTGAAATAAGGCAAAGGGAGAGCTGAAGGCAACGATAATGGTTCTGAAAGGGGAGGTCTATACCGTCATCGCACGGTCGACCCTGCATTGCACAACGCGCATGAATGACCGGCACTCTCCAAATTTGATGCGGCAGGGCTGGAGGGGACGTGCGAAGTGGCGGTGTTGAAGGTAAACCTCCGCGGAGAGTGATAGGTTGGTTGGAGAGACGAGAGCGGGGCACGGCTTCCGGGTCTGTGTATCCGTGCGTGTGTGTTTGGGTGTTGTACTGTTATCTGTAGAGGCTAGTCAGTGATTTCCGCATACAGATAAACCAGAACGCAAGCCGCACATATAGTAGGGAGTGTTCGAGACATAGGGGTAGGGTACATGAAGGTCGGTAGAGACTTGCGGCGAGCATTGACACATGGTCGTTGTGCATGGTGTCATGTGGGTCGCGTTAGTACCGTGCTGTAAAGCGCTGGCGAAAACGGATCACTTACGATGGGGGTTTCGTTCAAGGAATTCAATGTCTACCGTGGGCGACTTAGTGAGGAACATGACCGAAACATGGGATACGTGCCTTTGTGGGGGGTGCGAATGGTTTACGGCACCGCTCCGTGTATGCGCGGTGCTCCTCTGAAGACGCAAGCGGGTGCGTGGTGTAAACGAGCAGTGTCCCATGGTTTGCATGGCAAAGGGACTCACCGCTACATTCATCCTTCGGAATCCGGATCGTTGTCGACATCAGGCTCGTCTTCGTCGTCGGACGGTTTCGTAGGCCCGAATAGGCCCGGTGCGTCCATCATGTCCTCGTCGTCGGCGTTGTTGATGTTCGGCAGTGAGGGACCTGCTCTCGATGGACCAGGGTCCCGACCCTCACTGTTGCTGGCGTCGGCCTGACCTTGACGCTTGGCGAGACCTGGGCGCGTGCCCCGTGGTGCATCTTTACGTCTCTTGGCTGAGTTGGCCTTGAGGTAGTCGTAGCGTGGATCTGCAGGTAGTTCGCTGTTGCTCCGGGCTTCAGCTCGAAGGTGTCCAGCGTATTGGGACACAATTTTTGATGTCGCCCAGTCTTCGTCGAATCGTCCCATATAAGGGATCTGATTG